>JADMIO010904307.1_pt1 | contig 123697 bp, 128 predicted proteins | sample 8958161 | NCBI WGS metagenome assembly JADMIO01 (sample SAMN16585339, study PRJNA669376) | soil metagenome | isolation source: Crop rotation soil | place: USA: Cullars Rotation, Alabama | collected 2011 | reverse complement strand
GCCGCGACTTCAAGTCACGTGAATTCCAAGCTTCGGATCCCACTGTGCTGGAAAGGACCGCGCAGCAGGCGAGCCCGAAGGTCATCCACCACAAGGAGCCGGTCCGCGCCCAGGTGAACAGATCCTCGGTCGTGGTGACCATGAAGCCCTTCTCGTCGAGGCTGCGGCGCAGTTCCTCGAGATGCTTCTTGTCGATGTCTCCGGGGACCAGTCCGGCGAGGCGCGCGAGTTCCTCTTCGGTCGGCATCCGATCTTCGTCTGGCCGAAGCATCACTCCCATTCGAGCGCCCCCTTCTTCCACGCGTAGGCGAGGCCGAGCGCGAGCTCGGTCAGGAAGATGACCATCGCCGCCCAGCCGGTCCAGCGCGTGAAGTCGAGGCTGACCGCCCACGGGAACAGGAAGGCCGCCTCGAGGTCGAACACGATGAACAGGATCGCGACCAGATAGAAGCGGACGTCGAACTCGGCTCGGGCGTCGTCGAAGGCGGGGAAGCCGCACTCATATTCGCTAAGCTTGGCGGCGTCGGGCTTGTGCGCCCCGGTGAGGCGCGAAACCACCATCGGCAGCACGACGAAGCCCGCGGACAGGCCGAGGGCGATGATCAGGAACAGCAGGATCGGCAGGTAGCCGGCGGCAACGCTTGCCAAGGGAAAACTCCGGGGGCTTTGAAAGTGCCGCGGCTTTAGGACAGCGCGTTGTGCACCGCAACCGTTGCAAACGGCATGGACTGCGCCTCACGCCGCTTCGCGAAGCACATCGGCTAGCGCGACTAGCGGAGCGCGCCCGCGGCCATCGGGAGGCACGTCCGGGTCATCGGGATGGCGAGGATCTGCGCACCCGTGCGGCGCGCCGTCTCGCCTTTGCCGATGCGTTCCCAGCCCGAATCCGCAACGAGCAGCAAGCGCTTGCCGTCGAACGCGACCTGGGTCGGGTCGGTGAGCGTCAGCCCGTCGACCAGCTCGTCGCGCTGGATGCCGCCCGGCCGCATGCGGATGCGCCAGATCCGGGCCGGCGCCGCCCCCCCGTTATAGACCCCGAGGAAGCTGTCGCCGCAGCGGACCAGCCCGTCGATCCCGACCGACGGCTTGCCGTCCTGCCGCGGGAGCCAGGTCGTCGCCGTCGTCTTGAGGTCGATGCGGCCGATCCCGCGCTCATAGTCGGCGACGATCAGGTCCAGTCCGGTGGGGGCGAGCGCGGTGCCCTGCGCGCTCTTGCCGTCACCCGGCCGGTTGACCGCGCGCAGCCCGGGCCGGCGCGGCAGCAGCGCCCACACGAGGCCGCTCTGGCTGTCGCTGACGAAGATGCCGCTCTGGGTGGCGGTGACGTCGCCGGGGTGGAACGGCATCTTCGCCGGCGCCCAGCGGCCGCGCACCCGGCCCTCGCGGTTGATAGCGAGGAGCGCGCCGCGCTCGCACTTGGCGATTCCGGCGACGTCGGGGCAATCGGCCGCGACCCACAGCAAGCCTCGGCCCCAGTCGTAAGCGATCCCGAGCGGGTGCAGGCCTTGCGGAAGCGTCACGATCGTCCGGCAGCTCTTCCCGCAGGCGAGGATCTGGCGGTCGAGGACGCTCGAGACATAAATTGCCGAGCCGTCGGTCGCGACGCCCTCGACCAGCTGGTGTTGCGGCGGCACGGTGACCACGACCTGCGGCTGGGCGACGGCAGCGGCCGCTGCGATCGCCGCGAGGATCACCGCAGCGCCCCGGCGACCAGCTTCTGCAGCTTCGAATGGATCGCAGCCGAGCCGGCGAGATATTCGCGCCGCTCGAACGACCGGTCGGCCCCGCGATAGTCGGTGACGAAGCCGCCCGCCTCTTTGACCAGCAGCATTCCGGCGGCGGTGTCCCAGACGTCGAGATCCTCCTCCCAGAAGCCGTCCATCCGGCCCGCGGCGACCCACGCGAGGTCGAGCGCCGCCGAACCGAACCGGCGCACGCCCGAGACCTGCGGCCCGACCGCGGCATAGATCTTCGCCCAGCGCGCGGCGTCGCCGCGGCCAAGATGCGGGATGCCGGTGCCAATCAAACTGTCGTTGAGGTCGCGCCGGGCCGACACCCGCAGCCGCGCGTCCTGAAGCCAGGCGCCGCGGCCCTTCTCAGCCCAGAAGCTCTCGTCGGTCAGCGGCTGATAGACCAAAGCGTGGCTGATCTCGGCCCCGCCGCCCGGCTTCTTCTCCTCGACCGCGATCGAGATGGCGAAATGCGGCACTCCGTGGAGGAAGTTGGTGGTGCCGTCCAACGGATCGACGATCCACCGCGGCTTGTCGGGGTTGCCCGCGATCTCGCCTGCTTCCTCGACCAGCAGGCCCCAGTCGGGCCGCGCGTTGCGCAGCTCCTCGACGATGGTCGCCTCGGCGCGCTTGTCGGCCATCGACACGAAATCGGCCGGCCCCTTGCGGCTGACCTGCAGCTGCTCGACCTCGCCGAAGTCGCGCCGCAGCCGCGGCGCCGCCTTGCGCGCGGCCCGCTGCATCACCGTAATGAGACCTGAATGGGCTACCAAACGCCTGCTCCACCCCTCCCTGCAAGGGAGGGGATTAGGGGGTGGGTATCGGCAGCGCCGGCTCGATGCCGGTGCTGCTGATGAATCAGCGAGAGCAGACGCGCTTCGCGCACCCACCCCCAGCCCCTCCCTTCCAGGGAGGGGAGAAACCTAATCCGCCCGCCTCACATATTCCCGGTTGTAGACGTCGACCACGATCTTCGTTCCTGCGGTGATGTGCGGCGGCACCAGCACCTTGACGCCATTGTCGAGTACCGCCGGCTTGTACGATGAGCTGGCAGTCTGTCCCTTCACGACCGCGTCGGCCTCGACGATCGTCGCTTCGACCTGGTCGGGCAGCTGCACGCTGATCGGCTTCTCGTTGTAGAGCTCCATCACGACGTCCATGCCGTCCTGGAGGAAATCGCCGGCGTCGCCGAGCAGGTCGGCCGGAAGGCTGATCTGCTCGTAATTGTCCTTGTCCATGAACGTCAGCATGTCGCCGTCGTGGAACAGGAACTGGAAGTCCTTGGTATCGAGCCGCACTCGCTCGACCGTCTCGGCGGAGCGGAAGCGGACGTTGGTCTTGCGGCCGTCGATCAGGTTCTTCATCTCGACCTGCATGTAGGCGCCGCCCTTGCCCGGCTGGGTGTGCTGGATCTTCACGGCGCGCCAGATGCCGCCCTCATATTCGATGATGTTGCCGGGACGGATGTCCACGCCGCTGATCTTCATGTGCTCGAACCTTCGAAAGAACCGGGCTTCGATACGGCATTTCGGCTTCGCTCAATGCCTACTCAGCATGAGCGGCAGTTTGGCACGCTCATCCTGAGTAGCCGGTGAGCCTGTCGAACCGGCGTATCGAAGGATCGCGCTCCCCTAGCCGCTGGGCTATTTCCCGGCAAGCAGCGGGTATGGGTTGATCGGCGTGCCGTCCCACCAGCGCTCGCCCGGGGCCATCGCATTGACCGCGAAGTGTAGGTGCGGGCCGGCGGCGCTGGCGTCGCCGGTGTGGCCGACCTGGGCGATCACCTGCCCGCGCTTCAGCTGCTGGCCTTCGTGAAGGCCGGGCGCATAGGCCGAGAGATGGGCGTAATAAAAAACCCACTTCCCGTCGGTCGAGCGCTCATAGACGGTGATCCCGCCGCGCGCGCTGTTGAACAGTTTCTCGACCGTCCCGTCGGCCGCCGCGATCACCGGCGTGCCTTCGCCCGCCATGATGTCGATCGCGTCGTGCCGGCGGCCTTCGCCGCGCGCCTCGGTGAACGTGTCGGTCAGTTGTTCGGGCTTGATCCCGACGACCGGCAAGGCGAGCCCGGACGGCCCGACCATGACCTGCTGCGAAACCACGACCGGGGCCGCCCGGGGCGTTTCGACGGCGACGACGTTGCCCGACCGGACCACCGTCGCCTCGCTCGACGGGACGACATTGTAGAACCAGATCCAGAAGGCGCTGACGACCACCGCCGTGAAGACGGCGCTGAACAATGCGGTCGCGAGATATTTGCCCATCGGCAGTGGAACGACGAAGCGTCCAACAATTTCCGCCTAGCTTCGCACGATCGTTCGATAGTCCCCCGGAGAGAGTGCCAGTTCCGCCTTGAAGTCGCGGCATAAATGGCTCTGGTCGAAATAGTCGAGACGGGCCGCGATCTCGACGATCGGCAGGGTCGAGCCGGCCAGCAGGTCGGCAGCCCGGCGAACCCGCTGGCGCCTGCGATATTCCCGGATCGAGCAGCCGAATCGCTTGCGGAAGGCCCGCGTGAGATAGACCGGATGGACGTCCGCCAGCTCCGCCAGCTCGGTCACCGCGAGCGGATCGTGGTCGAGGCGGGCGCGAATCGCGTTAAGCCAGGCCGGCCGACGCGTCGCTTCTGATGCCGGGCGCGCTTCGTACGCGAAGCCGAGGAGGTCGAGCAGCTGGTCGCTGTGGAGTGCGGCGCCCGCCTTTAGGTGCCGGGCGACTTCCAGCCCGGCCGCGGCCGCCCCGCCGGACCGGCCCCACCGCCAGCCCCGCGCCGCGACTTCGTCGGCCGCTCCGCCCCGGATCGCGAGCAGGATCGCGCCGCTCGGCCCGACGCGGTTTGAATGCTCGATCTCCGGCGGCTTGGCGACGATGCTGCCGACCTGACCGCATTCCGTCGTCCGGCCGACCGTCTCTTCGATCGTTCCGGCGAGGACGACGCTGACGCTCCCCGAGCCGTGCGCATGCGCCTCCAGCACCGCTCCGCCGGCGTAGCGCACCAGTGCTGCTTCCAATCCCATGGTTTGATTCATCCAAGACCCTGAAGCGGTTCTAACGCATCGTCGCGCCACGGAAAGGATGGGTTTGTGAGCAGATTGATCGGTTTCTTGTTGATGCTGTGCGCCGGAATCGCCGCGGTCGCGGCGAACGCGGAGAGCATGGTGGTTCCGCTGCGCTTCTACGGGACTCGGCCGGCGGTCGACGTGATGGTCGACGGACAGGGGCCGTTCCTGTTCCTGATCGACACCGGCGCCGGCGGGCCACCGGCGCGGGCCGACGCCACGCTGGTCAAGCGACTGGGCCTCGCGAAGCACGGCCAGACTGCGGCCTCCGACGGCGGCGCCGCCTCCGTGGCGATCGATCAGGTGACCCTCCCGAGCGTCAGGCTGGGCGGCTTCAAGGCTGCCAATGTCGCGGCGCTGTCGCGCGATTATGGCTCGACTCCCTATCTGCCCAAGCTCGACGGCATCCTCGGCCCGGCCTTCTTCAAGGATCGGCTGCTGACCATCGACTATGTCCGCGGCACCCTGACCATCGCCGACGGCGAGCTGCCGCGGGCCGACGGACAAACAGTCCTCGATTATGAACTGTTCGAAGGGAATTTGTGGATCCCGGTGAGCATCGGCGGGCAATCGGCCAAGGCTGTCATCGACACCGGCAACATCCGCGCACTCGATATGCCGGCGGAGGCGGTCAAGCCTTTGCGCATGACGACCTTCCCGCGGCTCGCCGGCAATTCCGTCGGGCTTAGCGGGACCCAGATGATGCGCGAAGTGACGTTCGCCGCCCCACTGCGCATCGGCAGCCACGTCATCCAGCGGCCCACGGCGACCTTCTCCGAGGACTTCCACGAATGGAACATCGGATCGGCAATGCTCCAGGACTTCGTGATCACCATCGACCAGAAGCACCGCCGGGTGCGGCTGGTCCGCTCAGCTCACTGACAGGGGGTCGGCGAACGCCGCCACCGCCGCCGCCGGATCGTCCTTGCCCCATACCGCCTGGCACACCGCGATGAAGTCGGCGCCGGCCTCGACCAGCGGCCGGGCATTGTCGGCCGTGATCCCGCCGATCGCGACGCAGGGGATTTCGAACAGGGTCGCCCACCAGCTCAGGATCGCCGGCTGCGGCCGGTAGTGCGACGGCTTGGTCGTGGTCGGGTGGAACGCGCCGAATGCGACATAATCGGCCCCATCCTCGCCCGCCTGCATCGCGAGGTGGCGGCTGTCGTGGCAGGTCCGGCCGATCTGCGCCGCCGGGCCGAGCAGCGCCCGAGCCTCACGGACGTCGCCGTCCGACTGGCCGAGGTGGACTCCGTCCGCGCCGAGCCGTTTCGCCAGCGCCATGCTGTCGTTGACGATGAACGCCACGTCCGCGTCGGCGCACAGGCGCTGCAGCGGCTCGGCCAGCCGCGCCAGCTCATGCTCGGCGACGTCCTTGACCCGCAGCTGGAAGGCGCGCGCGACGCCAGGCTCAAGCGCGGCCCTGAGCCGGTCGGGGAACCCGCCGCCGACCTCCTGCGGGCTGATCAGGTACAGCTTCGCCGGCTCCGTCCGCGGCGGCGGCGGGAAGTCGAGGGGGTCAAAGTCAGGGTCATCCATATTTCGTCACCCCCGCGAAAGCGGGGGTCCCGCTTCCTTCAACTGCTTCAAAAAGAAAAGCGGGATTCCCGCTTTCGCGGGAATGACGCAGTGGAAGATTACGCCGGCACCCGGGCGACCGACGCCTCGTAAATCTCGTCGATCGCGGCGCCGAGCGTGCGGTTGAACTCCTCGTCGCTCTGCTGGACGCGGAGGTCGGACAGCAACGCACGGCTGAAGCTCGCGATCATTCCCGGGTTCCGGGCCAGCTCGCGGCACGCCTCCTCGCGCGAGAAGCCGCCCGACAGCGCCACCACGCGCAGCACCTTGGGATGCTCGACCAGCGGCTGGAACAGCCCCGCCTCCGAGGGAATCGACAGCTTCAGCATGACCCGCTCGTCGACCCCGTCGAGGTTCTTCCAAATCTCCTCGAGCAGGATGCGGTCGGCGGCGTCGCGCTCGGGGCTCTTGATGTTCACCTCGGGCTCGATGATCGGCACCAGGCCGTGCGCCAGCACCGCCCGGGCGACGTCGAACTGCTGGGCCACCACGGCCGCGATGCCTGCCCGGTTGGCGAGGTTGATCACCGACCGTTCCTTGGTCCCGAACACGCCGAGCTGTTTCGCCCGCTCGAGCAGGCCGGTGAGCTCCGGCATCGGCTTCATCGGCTGGACGCCGTTCGCTTCCTCTTCCAGCCCCTTGTCGATCTTGATGAACGGCACCACGCCCCGGTCGATCAGCGCCTGCGGCGTGGGCTTGCCGCCGACCTGCCCGTCCATCGTCCGCTCGAACAGGATCGCGCCGATCACCTTGCCGGAGCCGAAGCACGGCGAGCCGATGATTCGGCTGCGCATCTGGTGGATCAGGCCGAACATTTCCTCGTCGTTCGACCACGCGCCCTCGTCGATCCCGTAGCCCTTGAGCGCCTTGGGCGTCGACCCGCCCGACTGGTCGAGCGCGGCGATGAAGCCGTCGCCCTGCTCGATCTTTCGCATCATGTCGGCATTCTGCACAGTTCAGGTCCTTGTAAGGGGCAGGTGATTCGAGGTTGCGCGCGTTCCCTATCGCAGCGCACGGAGGCGGACAAATCGCGAGGAGGGACGCCATGAACCGCCAGCAGACCGAGATCAGCCGCACCAATCGCACCGATTTCAGCGATCTGAAGGCGCTCATCATCAACTGCACGCTCAAGCGGTCGCCGGAGGTCTCCCACACCGACATCCTGCTCGACACAGTCCGCGAAATCCTGGTTTCGGTCGGCGTCGAGGTCGACAGCGTGCGGTCCGCCGACCACGATATCGCCCCCGGGGTCTATCCCGACATGACCGAGCATGGGTGGCCGCGCGACGACTGGCCGAAGATTTCTCCCAAGGTGTTCGCGGCCGACATCCTGATCGTCGGGACGCCGATCTGGCTCGGCGAAAAATCGAGCGAGTGCACCAAGCTGATCGAGCGCCTTTACGGGCATTCGGGCGAGCACAACGACAAGGGGCAGTATCGCTTTTACGGACGGGTCGGCGGCTGCGTCGTCACCGGCAACGAAGACGGGATCAAGCATTGCGCGATGAGCGTGCTCTACGCGCTCCAGCACATCGGCTACACGATCCCGCCCCAGGCCGATTGCGGATGGATCGGCGAGGCCGGGCCCGGCCCCTCCTACGGCGACGTTGCCAAGGACGGCGAGCGAGTTGGGTTCGACAATGATTTCACCAATCGCAACACGACGTTTATGGTGTGGAACCTGCTCCATGTCGCGCGGATGCTGAAGGATGCCGGGGGTATCGCCGCGCACGGCAATGTCCGGCGCGACTGGGTGGCGGGCTGCGACCCGGCCTCGCCCAATCCCGACTACCGCTGAAGCGCAGCGACCCCGGGGAGAACGCGCCCCTCCATCCATTCGAGAAACGCACCGCCCGCCGTCGAGACGAAGGTGAAATCGCCCGCCACGCCGGCGTGATTGAGCGCGGCAACGGTGTCCCCGCCCCCGGCCACTGAGACCAGCGAGCCCTCCTTGGTCAGGGCGGCCGCCGTCTTCGCCAGCGCCACCGTGGCCGCGTCGAACGGCTCCGTCTCGAACGCTCCGAGGGGCCCGTTCCACACCAAGGTCCGGCAGGTCTTGAGGACATCCGCCAGCGCCTCGACCGCGGCCGGGCCGAGGTCGAGGATCATCTCGTCGGCCGCGACCTCGTGGACGTTGAGCGTGCGCACCCCCGGCGGGTTGGCCCGGAATTCCGTCGCGACCACCACGTCGTAGGGCAAATGGATCGTGCAGCCGACCTGCTCGGCGGCGTCGAAGATCGCATTAGCCTCGCCGGTCAGCTCGTGCTCGCACAGGCTCTTGCCGACATTGACCCCGCGCGCGGCGAGGAAGGTGTTGGCCATCCCCCCGCCGATGATCAGATGGTCGACCTTGCCGACGAGGTGGCCGAGCACCGCGAGCTTGGTCGAGACCTTGGCTCCCCCGACCACCGCCGCGACCGGCCGCTCTGGATTGCCGAGCGCCCGCTCCAGCGCGTTCAGCTCGGCTTCCATCGCCCGTCCGGCAAAGCTCGGCAGGAAATGCGTGATACCCTCGGTCGAAGCGTGGGCACGGTGGGCGGTCGAGAAACTGTCGTCGACGTAATAGTCGCCGAGCGCCGCCATCGCTTTCGCCAGCGCGGGATCGTTTGTCTCCTCGCCGAGGTGGAACCGCGTATTCTCGAGCACGCCGATATTGCCGGGCAGCATGGTCGCGATCGCCCGCTCGGCCTCGGGCCCGGCGCAATCCTCGATGAACCGCACCGACCGCCCCGTGAGGCGATGGATCGGCAGCACCAGCTGCGCGGTCGACATGTCGGGCCGCGTCTCGCCCCTGGGCCGGCCGAAATGGGACAGCAGCAGCACGATCGCCCCGCGGTCGCTCAATTCGAGCACCGTCGGCAGCATCGCCCGCAGCCGCGTGTCGTCGGTGACCTTCGCGCCGTCCATCGGCACGTTGAGGTCGACACGGACCAGCACGGTCTTGCCGGCTAGCTCCTCCGGCAGATCGTCAAGGGTCTTGAACGCAGCCACTTACCCCAGCTTGGCCATCGCAGCGGCGGTGTCGACCATGCGGTTCGAAAAGCCCCATTCATTGTCGTACCAGCTGACCACGCGGACCAGCCTGCCCTCGATCACCGCGGTTTCGAGGCTGTCGACGGTCGAGCTCGCGCTGGTGTGCATCAGGTCGATCGAGACCAGCGGCTCGTCGGTGTAATCGAGGATGCCCTTCAGGCGCGGCGTCTCGGACGCGGCCTTCAGGATCCGGTTGACCTCGTCGCGGTCGGTTTCCCGGCCGGGGATGATCTTGAGATCGACCAGGCTGACGTCGGGCACGGGCACGCGCATGGCCGAGCCGTCGAGCTTGCCCTTCAATTCGGGCAGCACCTCGCCGACCGCGCGCGCGGCGCCCGTCGTGGTCGGAATGATCGACATCGCCGCGGCGCGGGCGCGGCGCGGGTCGGAATGGATCTGGTCGAGGATCTTCTGATCGTTCGTATAGGCATGGACGGTGGTCATGAAGCCCTGCTCGATGCCGAGCGCGTCATTCAGCACCTTGGCGACCGGCGCGAGGCAGTTGGTGGTGCACGAGGCGTTGGAGACGATCTGGTGCTCGGGTGACAGCTTGTCGTCATTGACGCCGTAGACGACGGTCAAATCGGCCCCCTTGGCCGGGGCCGAGATCAGCACCCGCTTCGCCCCCGCCGCGAGATGCTTCTCGCCGCCCGCCCGATCGGCGAAGAAACCGGTACATTCGAGCGCCAGCTCGACCCCGTTGGCGCTGTGCGGAAGCTTGGCCGGATCCCGCTCCGCGGTGACCTGGATGCGCTTGCCATTGACGACGATGTCGCTGCCGTCGGTCGTCACCTCGCCCGGGAACTTGCCGTGGACGCTGTCGCGCTTGAACAGCCAGGCGTTGGCCTTGGCGTCGGCGAGGTCGTTGACGCTGACCAGCTCGAGCCCGCAATCGGGCCGCTCGAGGATCGCCCGCGCCACCAGCCGGCCGATTCGGCCGAAGCCGTTGATTGCAACTTTGGTCATTTCATTCCTCTTGTCTTCATGAAGTCGGTGACGCGTCGGGCGACCTTGTCCGGGGTCAGGCCGAAATAATCGTAGGCGTCGGCGGCCGGAGCCGACACGCCGAACCGGTCGATGCCGATCTTGAGCCCGTGCAGGCCCACATAGCGCTCCCAGCCGAAGGTCGCCCCGGCCTCGATCGACACGCGCAGGATCTCGCGGTTCGAAACGTCGGGCAGGATGTCCTCCCGATACTCGGCAGGCTGCGCGTCGAAGCGCTCGGTGCAGGGCATGGACACCACGTCGGCGCCAACGCCGCCCTGTTCAAGCTTGGCCGCTGCGGCGAGCGCGATCTCGACCTCCGAGCCGGTGGCGAGGAAGATCACCTTGCGCGCTCCTTCGGCCGCCTTCAGCCGATAGGCGCCCTTCGCGCACAGATTCTCGCCTGCCGCTTTGGTTCGCAGAGGAGTCAAGTTCTGGCGGGTCAGCGCGAGGATCGACGGCTCGTCGCTTTGCAGCGCCAGCGCCCAGCATTCGGCGGTCTCGACCGCGTCGGCCGGGCGATAGACCGCGATCTGCGGCATCGCCCGCAGGCTCTGCAGATGCTCGATCGGCTGGTGCGTCGGCCCGTCCTCGCCGAGCCCGATCGAATCGTGGGTCATGACGTAGATGACCCTGGCCTTCTGCAGCGCCGAAAGGCGGATCGCCGGCCGGGCGTAATCGGTGAACACCAGGAAGGTGCCGCCGTAGGGAATGACCCCGCCGTGCAGCGCCATGCCGTTCATCGCCGCCGCCATGCCGAATTCGCGGATCCCGTAATAAATGTAGCGGCCGCTGTAATTGTCAGCCGTAAGCGGCTCCAAAGCCTTGGTTTTCGTGTTGTTGGAGCCGGTCAAGTCGGCCGACCCGCCGATCGTCGCCGGCACCGCCGCATTGATCGCCTCGAGCGCCATTTCGGACGCCTTGCGGGTCGCGACCGACTTCAGGTCGGCGAGCAATTTGTCGAGATAGGGCTTCAGCCACGCATCGCCGACCTTGCCCGTCTGGCGGGCAAGGAACTCGTCCTTGCGGCCGCTCCGTTCCAGCCGGTCCTGCCACTGCGCATGATCGAGCGAGCCGCGCTTGCCCGCCGTCCGCCAGGCGGTGAGGATGTCGTCGGGCACCTCGAACGCGGGGAGGTCCCAGTTCAGTTCGACCCGCGCCGCGGCCACTTCTTCCGCGCCCAGGGCCGCGCCGTGGGTCGCCGCCGTGCCCTGCTTGTTGGGGGCGCCGAAGCCGATGATCGTCTTGCAGCGGATCAGGCTCGGCCGCTCGTCGGCGATCGCCTTCTCGAGCGCCTTGCCGACCTTGCCGCCGTCGAGCCCGTCGCACTCGATCGTCTGCCACTTGGCCGCCTCGAAGCGCGCGACCACGTCTTCGTTGCGCGACAGGTCGGTCGAGCCGTCGATGGTGATGTTGTTGTCGTCCCACAAGACGATCAGCCGGCCGAGCTTCAAATGGCCGGCGAGGCCGACGGCCTCATGGTTGACGCCCTCCATGAGATCGCCGTCGCCGGCGATGACGAAGGTGCGGTGGTCGACCAGCTCATCGCCGTAGACCGCGTTCAGATGGCGCTCGGCGATCGCCATTCCGACCGCCATCGCCACGCCCTGCCCGAGCGGGCCGGTGGTGACCTCGACCCCGGGCAGCTCGAAATTCTCGGGATGGCCGGCGGTCGGCGAGCCGAGCTGGCGGAAGCGCTTGATGTCGTCCAGCGTCGGCCGCTCGTAGCCGGTCAGGTAGAGCAAGGCGTAGATCAGCATCGAGCCATGGCCGGCCGACAGCACGAACCGGTCGCGGTCCGGCCAGTGCGGGTCGGACGGGTCGAACTTCAGATGTTTGGTGAACAAGGCGGTCGCCGCGTCGGCCATGCCCATCGGCATTCCGGGATGGCCGCTGTTGGCGGCCTCCACCGCGTCCATCGCGAGAGCGCGGATCGCGTTGGCGAGGCGGCGTTGGGTCGGCTGCATGTGGCTCCGTCGGTCGGGATCGTTTCGGCCCTGATGGAGGCCGCTGGCGCGGCCCCTTTGGAAGGTGAGCCGTGAAGCGTCAATGCTTGCCCGGAATCGGGAAGTTGCGTAGCTGATGGCGATGGACGACGCGCCGCTTGCCACTGCCCTCGACCGCGCCGAGCGGGCGCTCGAGCGGATCCAGCGCGCGCTCGCCGCCCAGCAGCCCGCCGCCGGTCGCGACGAGGAGCTTCGCGCCAGGGTCCGCGAAGTGGTCGAGGAGCTCGACGAGCTGATCCGCGAGGCCGCCGCCTGATGTCGTCGATGATCGACCTCAATATCGCCGGGCGCACCTACCAGGTCGCCTGCCGCGAGGGCGAGGAGGAGACTCTGCGGGCCGCCGCGCGGCTGGTCGACGGCAAGAGCCGCGAGGCCCTGGCCGGGCTCGGCACGCTTAGCGAAGCGCGGCAGTTCCTGTTCGCCTCCTTGCTCCTGGCCGACCAGTTGATGGAGGGCCGCCCGGACGTCGTGCCGCCGCCGCCCCCCGAGTCGTCCGGCCCGGACCCGGCGCTGGTGCAGCGCGCCGAAGCGCTCGCCGGGCGCCTCGAGTCGCTCGCCCGGCAGCTTGAGAATGACGCGGCCGTCTCCTAGATAGGGGTCGACGGGTACTGCCCGGTACGAAGCCACGAAAATCCCTGAGGCGATTAAATATCCTAGGGAGCTGTCCCTGTCCGGACCCTGGTCCGGTGCACATGGTTCCCACCTGACGTTTGTGGCGTCAGAGGATTTCCGGCAAACGGCCACGGTGGTCCCGTCACTTCCTCCCGGCCCCGGCAGCCAGCGGCCCGACATGGAGCCGCTGTCCAAGGAGTCGCTGCGGCGCGCCGCGCTCGACGCGCGCAAGGCGTTCGTCGCGACCCTGTCCGATGCCCAGCGCGCCAAGCTCGAGCACCGCCTGGCCACGCATTTGACCTCGCTGTTCGCGGGCGTCTCCGTGGTCGGCGGCTATTGTCCGCTCGGGTCGGAGATCAGCCCGCTGCCGGCGATGGAGGAAGCGCGCGCGGTCGGCGCGATCGCCGCCTACCCCTGCTTCCACAACCCCGGGAAGCCGTTTCGCTTCATCGCCGGCGACCCGCTCGAGGCCGGCCCGTTCGGAATGATGCAGCCGGCCAAGCGCCACCCGGTGGTCGAGCCCAACCTAGTGCTGGTGCCGCTGATCGCGATCGACGGGCGTGGCACGCGGCTCGGACGCGGCAAGGGGCACTACGATCGCGCCTTGATCCATTTGAAGAAGATCGGCGCCCGGCTGGTCGGGGTCGGCTGGCCGCTGCAGCGCCTGGCCGATGTGATTCCGGCGGACGACTGGGACATTCCGCTGAACGGCTTCGCCAGTCCCGACGGTCTGGAATGGTTCAGGTAGCGATGGCTAAGGTCATGCTTCCACACACTTATTTCATTGAATCCCGGCGTTGCGACGCCGATTTGGACGTTTTTCAGCCGATCTGCGTTTAAGGCGGACGGCGGCAGGCGACAGGAGCGGGCGTGAAACTGATTCGGACATGTTTGACCGCGGCAGCGGCGATTGCGCTGGGCACAGCTTTCCTCGGCATCGCGCCACGGGCGACGGAATCGGCGGCCGCCCGGCCGGCGCCCGTGTCCGACCAGGCCGCGGCGATCGCGGCCTTCTATCGTTCGCGCGGCGGCGCGCCCTTGTGGTTCGCGCCGCGCTCGGGCGCCGCGCCGCAGCAGCTGATCCAGTTGCTGACCACCGCCTCGGCCGAGAATCTCGACCCGCGCCGCTACGACACGCGCAACCTCGCCCGCCTGGTCGGGGCGGCGCAGCGCGGCGACCCCAATGCCGTGCGCGAGGCTGAAGCCCGCTTGAGCCAGGCGTTCGTCACCTACGTCCGCGACCAGAAGCATGATCCGCGGGTCGGCGTCATCTACGTCGATCAGGAGCTCAAGCCGACCCCGCCCGCCGCGGCAACCATCCTCGGCCAGGCGGCGGCCGCCCCGTCGCTCAGCGACTATGTCCAGAAAATGGGCTGGATGAACCCGATCTACGCCAACCTCCGGCTTGCGCTGGCCAGTGGCCTGTACCTCAACCCGACCCAGCGCCACCTGCTCGCGCTCAACCTCGAGCGCGCCCGGGTCCTGCCCTCGACCAGCGGGCGCTACGTCATCGTTAACGCCCCGGCCGCGCGGCTGTACATGTACGAAAACGGCCAGGTGGTGGACTCGATGCGGGTCGTCGCCGGGCGGCCCGACCCGATCGCCCAGACGCCGATGATGGTCGCCTACATGCGCTACATCGCGCTCAATCCCTACTGGAACTCGCCGGCCGACATCACCGCGAAGAAACTGGCGCCGACCATCCTCAAGGAGGGCCGCGCTTACTTCAAGAACCGGGGCTATGAGCTGCTGTCGGACTGGTCCGACAACGCCCGGGTCATCGACCCGATGTCGATCGACTGGCATGCGGTCCAGGCCGGCCAGATACACGCTCGGCTGCGCCAGAAGCCGGGGCCGGCCAATTCGATGGGCAAGATGAAGTTCATGTTCCCCAACGCGCAGGGCATCTGGCTCCACGACACGCCGGAAAAAGAGAAGATCGAGGATGCCGCGCGGCTGCAGAGCAACGGCTGCGTCCGGCTCGAGGACGCGCCGCGCTTCGCCCGCTGGCTGTTCTACGGCCGGCCGCCGAGCCCGAAGGGCGCGCACCCCGAGCAGAAGGTCAACCTGCCCGCCCCGGTGCCGATCTATCTGACCTACCTGACCGCGGTCCCGAGCGGGACGTCGATCGTCTATTTCGACGATTTCTACGGCAAGGATCAGGTCCAGCCCGGGCGGACGCGCCGCGGCGGGCTGTTCGGGATCGGGCGGTGAACCCGGCCCAGCCCTCGTCGCGAAAACTGGCCGGAATCGGGCTTATTCTGCTGCTGATCGTCCTCTGGGCGGCGTTCGTCGTAAGCTTCGCGCCGTTCGTCGGGCGCTGGCCTGTTCTGGCCCAGGCGCCGTTCTATCTGGTAATGGGACTGGCGTGGATCGTCCCGTTGCGGCCGCTGGTGCGGTGGATCGAGAGCGGACGGTGGCGGCTCCCCAGATGAGTGCGCGTTGAAAAAACTGTATTAGGGCGCTATATCACTAGCATGTCGCAAGGACTGGCTCTTCAGCACCCGCTGCGGGTGCTTCGGAAGAATGCGGCGCAGCTAAGCCTGCGCGCGCAGCGCCTGTGGCGCGCCTATCCGCGGGAAACGGCGGGCTTCGGCCTCCTCGCGGTGGCGGGCGCGATGGCAATCGGCGGGGCCGCCCATTCGACGCCCGAGCGTCCGGGCCACGCCGCCCGGCAGGTGCCTGGCGTCCCGGCTCCCCCGCCGCTCCTGATCCGCCAGCTCGCGCCTGATCAGGCGTTGCAGATCAACCAGGGCATCCCCTTGAGCGCCGGGCCCAATCCGGCTGCGGCCCCGTTCGCCTTCAAGGGCGACACAGCAGCGCGCAAGCGCGCCCTCGAGTGCCTCGCCAGCGCGGTCTATTACGAAGCCGGCAGCCAGGACGACGACGGCGAGCGCGCGGTCGCCCAAGTGGTCCTCAACCGGGTCCGTCACCCGGCCTTCCCGGCGAGCGTCTGCGGGGTCGTCTACGAAGGCTCGACCCGGGCGACCGGCTGCCAGTTCACCTTCACCTGCGACGGCTCGCTCTATCGCCAGCCCGACCTCGCCGGCTGGCGGCGCGCCTACATCATCGCCCAGCAGGCGCTGAGCGGCGCGGTCTACGCTCCGGTCGGCTATGCCACCCATTATCACGCCAATTATGTCGTGCCCTACTGGGCGCCGACGCTGGCCAAGAATGCCATTGTCGGGGCCCACATCTTCTATCGCTGGGCTGGCGGCTGGGGCCGCCCGACCGCCTTCACCAAGGGCTATGCGGGCCATGAGCCCAACGCCCGCGCGCTGCGCGACGCCGCGCTCGCCGCCGAGGTCGCGACCGCCAACCAGCCGAGCGCGGAGTCCGCGGAGCTCGCCAGCGAGATCCCGGGCGCCGAGATTACGGCCGCGGCTCCGGGCCGGGTCGCCGTTCGGTTCAAGCTCGACGCCGCGCGCAAGGCGTCCGACGAGGCGCCGCACGAGGATTATGTGAAGAAGTTCGAGTCGTCGGACAACCTCAAATGGTCCTTGTCGAACGACTTCGTCGCAACCGACGAGCAGCCGTTCGGCAAGTCGGACAACGCCGCCGCCGGCGCCGCCGGCGCGGCCGCCCAGCGCTAGTCGCCCCCGCTTCCCGGTTCTTCCGGCGGAGCCGGCGGCGGCCCCGCCAGCGCCAGCTCGACCTGCAGGCGGATCCGGTCGAGCCGGCTGTCGACCGCCAGCGAATCATTGGACAGGATCGCCCCGGCGCCGAGCTGGCGGCTGGTCACGGCAAGCTCGCTGAACGGCCCCTGGCTGCGCAGCGGGTCGCGGTCCTGAAGCATCACCACCGCATCGTCGAACGCCGCGCAACGGTCGAGCTGGCGCAGGCTCGGCTCGGCGCGCAGCCGGTTGTGGCAGTCGCGGCTGGCGCTTGCCAGCGCCAGCTCGTCGCGCGTCCGGAAGAGCCGGGCCGCGTCGCGGACCGCGGCGTCGATGAGCGCGGCGCTCGGGTCCGAATCCATCGGGTCCGCCGCCGGCTCGCGCGCCGCAGCGACCGGCCGGTCGGCGCGTAGCGGCTTGAGCGGCCCGAGCGTGAACACCAGGGCGCCGACCGCGGCCACCGCGAGCGCCGCCCACAGCCAGTCGTACCCCCGCCGCCCGGCCGGCGCCTCGTCGACCAGGATGAGCGCGCCCTTCGCGTCGCGCGCGCGCTTCAGTTCGCGATAGGCGTGGATGATCTCGGTGGCGCGCTGGGCGTCGCCGCCCGAGCGGTCGGGATGGTGGACCTTGATCAGCTCGCGATAGGCGCGCTCGACGGCGGCCCAGTCGGCGCCGGGCTCGAGTCCGAGGACGGCATAAGCGGCGGCGTCGGCGACCATCGCGACGCGTCTAATTCAGTCCGGCGGGACGTGAAAAGTGGCGCGAGTGACGGGGCTCGAACCCGCGACCTCCGGCGTGACAGGCCGGCGCTCTAACCGACTGAGCTACACCCGCGTTTTTTGGCGTGCGCGGCACCTAGGAGGGCGGTTGGGGAGTGTCAACCATGGCCGGCTGCATTTCCCGCTTCTCGTCTTCTTCCTCTTCGTCGGGGTCGCCGGCATGGGTCAAAGTCCCGTGCTCGAACAGGAATCCGGCGATGTCCGGAGTGCCTGCGGCGGAGAAGACGGTCTTCAGGATGATCAGCAGCGGCACCGCCAGCAGCGCCCCGGTGGTCCCCCACACCCACGACCAGAAGGACAGCGACACGAGGATCGCCAGCGGGCTGATGGTCAGCCGCTTGCCGACCACCATCGGGGTGAAGAAATTGGCCTCGACCAGATGGAGGCTGACGAAGGCCGCCGGCGGCAGCAGCGCGCCCCACACGTCGGGATAGGTCATCAGCCCGCCGAGGAACAGCGCCAGGGCCGAGGCGATCGGCCCCAGATAGGGGATGTAGTTGAGCACCGCGACGATGCCGCCCCACATCACCGGCGAGGGCATCCCCAGCCACCACAGCACCAGCGCGGTCAGGCCGCCGAGCCCGACGTTGATCAGCGTGATCGTGCCGAGATAGGTCGACGTCGCGTCGACCACCTGCTGGATCACCCGGGCGGTGGTCAGCGCGCCCTCGAAGCTGCCCCGGCTGACGATCGTCCGCTTGCGCATCGTGGTCCAGCCGGCGAGGAAGAAGAAGATCACCAGCAGCGAGAAGAACAGCTGGATCAGGAGGTGCGGCGCGGAGCTGGTCAGGAGGCCGAGCATCGAGTTCGGAGCCTCGATGCGGACGGCGCGGGTCCGCTCCTGCGTGACCGCGATCTGCGAGACCGTGCGGTCGATGAACCGGTCGAGGTTCTTGTACAGGTCGAACACCGGCTCCAGCGCCGCCCGGACCTTCGGGATCTTGCCCGGGACCTGCGCCACCCAGTCGCTCGCCGGAACGACGATCGAGCCGATCGCGAACAAGCCGATCACCAGGAAGATGATGAGGCACAGGCCGGCGGCCAGCCGCGACGGCACGCCGCGCCGCTCGAACCATTCGAGCAGCGGCACCAGCGCGATCGCCACGACCAGAGCGGCGGTCACCGGCATGAAGAATTCGGCGCCGGACCGGAGCGCGAACGGGATGGCGACGATCAGCCCGATCCCGGCGATCAGGGTGAGCGAGGCGAGCAGCCGGTCGCGCTTGACGGTGATCGTCTCGGCCAGCACGCGCGCCTCGTCGGCGGTGTCATCGTCGACCACGTGGCCGTGCTTGCGGGTCCGAGCATCCATCGGGCGCGAGCATAACCCGCCCCCAGCCCCGCCGCCAGCGGTCAGGCGCGATCAATCTAGAGTTGCCGCCAGCAGCGTTCGCAAACGCTTCGCCCCTCGCTCCATGTGTTCGGCGCCGGGCGATGACCAAGCAGCCGGCAGCGCAGCGCCCGAAGCCGGGCGGGAACGTCGTTCGTAAGGAATTCGAGGCAGCGGAGCATCGTCACCCGCCGAACGGCCAGAAATGATAGGGCACCCAGTAACGCGCGTGGTGGGCGAAGTTCAGCCAGGTCAACTGCACCGCCGCTGCGTAAGCGACGACCAGGAACGTTCCGAAACCCTCGGCGGTGAACATGCTCTTGGGGCGCGACAACACCGCGAGCTGGAGCGGGATCGTGTACAGCGCGAGACGATCGACGGCGGCGCTCGATTGGATGACGACGAGCAGGAACAGGAAACCGTAGGCGGCGATCGACAGGTTGCGCCACATGTGCCGCTCCCGGTCGGAAAAGCCGAGGTGCCGCGAGCGCAGGAAGAACAAGGTCGCGGGGACGACGCTCATCGCGACCCGGATGCCGGCCCCTTCGGCCGCGTACCGGGCATCGATATAATTGGTCACCAGCCGGCCCACCGACGCCGACAGGAAGAAATTGTAGAACAGATAGGTGAGCGCCGCAGCGATCAGCAGGTTGATGAAGCGCCCGCGCTCGTTGGCCACGGCGACCAGCGGCAAGGCGACGATCGCCGTCTTATGGAAGGTCGCGGCGACTGCGACATAGGCCGCGAATCGGAGCACCGATCCGGTCCGCGAATAAGCGGCGAGCCCGGCCATGATCAGGCCGATGCTCACCCCCTGCCGGGTGTAGCCCATGGCGACGACGATCACGAGGTAGGGGATGGCGACGACCATCGCCAGCCACGGCCGCTCCTGCGCCTCGGCGAATCGCGCCAGCCCCCAGGTGAAGATCGCAGCGCAGATCAAGTTGACGATCCACAGCGCGCCGCCGACCCGCTGGACGGCGATGTTGAGGAGGTAATAGCCGGGGTCGGCGATGGTCGGCAGCGAGCCGATCTGCTCGTGCCGGGCGTCGGCGAAAATCCCTTCGTACGGAATCCAGTCGGCGCCGACGTGGAAGCGCAGGCCGATCATCAGCGTCATTAACAGGCAGCCGAACCGGAAGGCGATCGCGGGCCGGGCCGCTCCCGCAGGCCGCGGCTGTTCGCGCATCGCGCCGACGGCGAAATAAGCGAAGAGAAGCCAGTAGACGAGCACTCGCGGCCTCGCTCAGAAGGGGCGCAGCCGGCGGCCGCCGATCGTGCATAATCAGCCGGCTATGCGGCGTCGAGGGCTCAGCTCAGCGCAACCGGGCGGCGAGCTTGAGGTCGAGCGCGCTGTGCTCGGGGATGACGACCCGCAGCTTGCGGCTGGCGAAATCGATCGAGACCTTCTTGAACGCCTTCATCGCGTTCATCCCCAGCAGCAGCGCGGGCTTCTTGTCGAACCCGAGCGTCTTGAACGTGTGGGCATCGGCGAACACGACGAGCAGGTCCTTCAGGGTCACGCCGCCGATCTCGAGCTCGCGGACGAACATATATTCGCCCGACAGCCGGTCGCCGGTGACGGTCTGCAATTCGACCTGATAGGCCGGGCCGAGGGGCTTGCCGCCCAGCAACGCCCGGCGCAGCGCGGCATTGCCGATGCTGTATTGGGCGCCGGTATCGACCACGACCGTCAATGGGCGGTCGTTGGCGGTCGCGTCGGTGACGACCAGGCGGCCGTTCTTGCGGGCGCCCTGGACCACGATCGTCCCGGGCTCGATCTTGAAGTCGGGCACCGCGGAGGGAACGATCGACAGGGTCTGCGCCTCGAAATCGAACAGCACCCGCTGCGCCCGCAGCGAATCGGTGCCTAGGATGCCGTCGGCGCCCATGTTCGCGCTTTCGAGCAAGGCCGCATCGATATTGCGGACCTCTTTCCTGGTCAGCTGGAGCGTCGGCACGGTCGCGGTCGAGACGTTCGACACGCCGGCCGCGTCGTGGAGCGCCGCACCCGCGCCCGAAACGAATTGCAGCCGGCTCGCCACTTCGCGCGAAACGGCGGTGCGGTTGGCCCCGGTGTCGACGAGAAAGCGGTAGGGCCCGTGGCCCGACAGCAGGACGGGAACGGTCATCCGCTCCGCGGCGTCCTTCTTGTAGCGCACATCCTCGGTCTGGGTGGTCTTGTCGATCGGCCCGGATTCGGCGCGGAGCACGGCGGTGTCGGTCTGGGCCACGGCCGGGGACGCGCAGGCCAGCGCGGCAACCGCACCGGCAAGCAAGAGCCTAAACTGCATCGGACGGACCTCCTCGCGCCGAGCCTACGCCCGAACCGGCGTCAGGGCAAAGTCATTCCCCCGCAGGAACAAAGCGTTCGGCAAGAAACTGGTAAGCCTGTGTTGATAAACCTCCCGGCGTGGGCCGGCCGGCATTCGCCGGGCGGAAACATGGCTTGCGGCGTGTCGTGGTCAGCATCGACGGCCTCGCTCCCTGCGCGGGACGGATCCGCTGGAGCGCGGACGGCGAATATGGGGTTACCTTCAACCGGGTGCTGCCGCTGCCGCTGCTCGTCGCATGGCTCCAAGAGCGGCGCGCGCAGTTGCGCGCCGCGGGCTGATTATTCGCCCAGCGCTCCGGTCGGCGAGGAGACCATCCATTTCTCGACCATCTTGCGCTCGTCGGCGGTGAGCGGACGGCAGGCGAGGCCGGGGCGGCGGAAATCCCGTTCGATGCGCTGGCGCGGCTGCGGCACGTGGCGCAGCACCTCCTCCGGCTTGAGCGTCCGGGCGAACGCCACTCCGGCGTAGCGCCCCTCGACCCAGATCACCCGGCTCTTCAGCCGCAGCTCGTTGCGCTGGAAGAAGGTCGTCGTGCCCTCGAGCGGCAGGTGCTCGCCTTCGATCAGCGCGCCCTCTTCCGACAGGTTGCGCAATTTGACCGTTTGCGGAACGCCCGCGACTTCGATGCTCGCGGCAAGGAGCACGGGCGCACGGCGCGACTTGCGGTTCTGGCTAAAGCTGCTCTCGTCCATCGCCGGAGCTTAGCGCGGGACGGGTAAAACTTCATTTAACATGATCGTCAAATTCGGCGCAGCAGCAGCATCAGGTTGTTGGCCGGCATCGCGCGGGTTTCGACGAGCGCGAAGCGGCCGCGGGCGGCGGCCGCGAAATCCTCGACCCGGCGCAGGCCCCAGGGGGGATCGCGCGCCTTCAGGTCGGCGTCGAACGCCAGGTTGCTGGCGACGGTCGGAATGTCGTCCTTGAGCCACGGCCCGTAGAGGATCAGCGGCGCGCCCGGCGGCAGGACCCGCGCGGCACCGGCGATCAGCCCCAGCGCCGCGGCCCACGGGCTGATGTGCACCATGTTGATGCTGAGCACCGCATCGGCGCGGTCGACCGGCCAATTGTCCGACGCGGCGTCGAGCACGACCGGCTCCCGGACATTCGCTTGCCCCGCCCGCCAGGCGCGGATCGATTCGAGCGCGTCCGGGTGAAGATCGCTGGGCTGCCACTCGAGCTGCGGGAAGCGCTCGGCGAAATACACCGCATGCTCCCCCGTGCCGCTGGCGACCTCCAGCATCAGCCCGCGCTCGGGCAGCCATTCGACCAGCACGTCGGCGATCGGCTTGCGGTTGCGCAGCGCAGCCGGCGCTGACCGCCGGGCGCCTTCCGATGGCGCTTCGTAGAACCGGCTTGTGTCCATGGTGCATCCATGCTGCCGGAAATCGCCGCGCCTCGGAAGGGCCGTTGACTCGGGTCGGCGTCGCCCCCTACGCAAGCTCCTGTAATCTTTGGGGGGTTTTCGTGATTGTTGATCGCTTGCTGGCCAGCGCCGCCGCGCTGGGCCTCATCCTCATCCCGTCCGTCGCCGCCGCGCAGACCGAAAAGCCGGGCTCGGCCTACGTCCAGTGCGACGGATTGCCCGACAATGTGACCGACGGCGAAACCGCCGCTCGCCTGCTTGGCGCTGTCACTTTGCTCGGCATTTTCGCTAAGCCCCACGAGGCCGCCGACGCGTCCAAACGCAAGTTTGGCGCCGAAGGCGTTGCTGCGTGCAGCAGCCTGCTTTCGGGCGAGCGGCAGGAAGGCAATCCAAAACGCCGGCTCGGGCTGATCCTCGGCCGAGCGATCCACCAGATCGAGGCCAAGAATTATCAGGCGGCGATCGACGACGTCGCCCTCGCCCGCCGCGAGGCCGAAGCCGGGGGCTTCATGAACGACGCTTATTTCGCAAGATCCCGGGCTCGGGCGTTCGATCGGGTGGAGAGCGCCGTGCTGGTGCGGATGGGACGCGCCGAGGACGCCCGGTCGGTCAGCCTGCGCAACACCGCCGACGAAGCCCATTCAATGATCGCGCTCTTCTCGACGCCGACCTACTCGGACTTCATCCTCAAGCAGTCCGGCGAGGAAGACCGGCTTACCGGGTGGCAAACCAAGATCATGCCGCCGCTCGGCGGCTTGCGCGCCGATCGCCTCGAGCTCGACGGCCGTTTCGCGGATTCGGCCAGGCTTCGCGACGCTCTGGTCGAGTTCGATTCCGAACAGTCGCCCGAGCTCAACAGCTCGCTGTTGATCGCCCGGGCGGCGGTCGCGCACGCGCTGGCCGGCAATTTCGCCGTCGCCGCGCAGCGGGCCAGCGCCGCGCGCGCCAACATCGACAAGCGCAAGGCCGACGGAAAGCCCGAGAGCAATGGCGCCGAGGTCGTCGAGCTCCTCGACCTCTACGCCATCCTCGACACCGCCCACTCCGGCGACGTCAAGGCCGCGCGCCGGCTGTTCGCGGCGCGGTCGCAATGGCTCAGCGCCTCGCTCGGCAGCGTGATGGAAACCAACCGGCGGCTGCGCGATGGTGTCGCGCCGGACGAGCTCATCGGCGGTCTCGCCAAATCGCCCGAGGAGCTGTGGAAGGATCACGTCGAATCGACCCGCGCCGAGCTGCTCGCCAAGGACAAGGACAACAAGACCCTGTTCGGCCTGATCCCGGCCGAGCGGTCGCAGAAGCTCTATGCGGCGGTCGCCCGCAACGTGTGGCGCACGGACAAGTCGAAGATCATCCTCGTCAGCAAGAAGGCAGATCCGACCAAGAACCGGATGGAGTTGATGTACCTCCCGCTGACGGATCCGGTGGTCGCGATCGATGCCTATATGCTCCACGCGGCGCTGATCGCCCGCTCCCGCGGCCATCAGGGGTTTGTGTTCATGCCCTTCATCTCGGGGAATCTGCTCGCCGGCTCGTTCCGCAGCGGCAATCGGGGCGACAAGGGCTTCCCGCCGGAGCTGTTCATCGACGCCAACGAGGTCATCGCCGACCTCGGCCGGATCATTCCCGAGCCCGTCGGCTCATGATCACTCCGCGGCCTCGGCCGGGTCCGGGTCGCGATAGGTCAGCACCGGCTTGCGCGCCGCGAGCGTTTCGTCGAGCCGGCGCCGCGGCGCGTGGACCGGCGCCGCCTTGAGGCTCTGGTCGCCGGCCTTCGCGCGCTCGGCGATCGCCCGCACCGCGGCAATGAACTGGTCGAGGCTCGCCTTCGATTCGGTCTCGGTCGGCTCGACCAGCATCGCGCCGTGGACGACCAGCGGGAAATACATGGTCATCGGGTGGAAGCCCTCGTCGATCAGCGCCTTGGCGAGGTCGATGGTGCTCAAACCGCCGGCGAAGCCTTTGTCCGAGAAGATCGCCTCGTGCATGCACGGCCCGCTCTTGCCGAACGGCGCGTCGAGCACGTCCTCGAGGCTCCGCAAAATATAATTGGCGTTGAGCACGCTGTCCTCGGCGACCTGCTTCAACCCGTCGGCGCCGTGGCTCAGGATATAGGCCAGGGCGCGGGTGAACATGCCCATCTGGCCGTGGAAGGCGACCATCCGCCCGAACGCACCGGGATGCTCGTCCGCGGCCTGCTCCTCCTCGACGATCTTGTACGAGCCGTCCGGATATTTGGCGACGAACGGGAGCGGCCCGTAGGGCGCGAGCGCCTCGGACAGCACCACCGGCCCCGAGCCCGGCCCGCCGCCCCCATGCGGGGTCGAAAAGGTCTTGTGCAAATTGATGTGCATCGCGTCGATGCCGAGGTCGCCGGGGCGGACCTTGCCGACGATCGCGTTGAAATTGGCCCCGTCGCAATAGACGAACGCCCCGGCGGCATGGACCGCGTCGCTGATCGCCTTCATCTCCGGCTCGAACAGCCCGCAGGTGTTGGGGTTGGTGATCATCACCGCGGCGACGTCCGGCCCGAGGCGGTCCTTGAGCGCCGCGAGATCGACCCGGCCGGCGGCGTTGGCCGGGATGTTCTCGACCCGGTAGCCGGCGAAAGCCGCGGTCGCGGGGTTGGTGCCGTGCGCGCTTTCCGGCACCAGCACCACCGCGCGCTTGTCGCCGCGGGCTTCCAGCGCCGCGCGGATGCACAGCAGGCCGCACAATTCGCCGTGCGCCCCCGCCTTGGGGCTCATTGCCACGCCGTACATGCCGGTCAGGTCGAGCAGCCAGAAAGCCAGCTCGTTCACCACCTGCAGCGCGCCCTGGACGGTCTCCTGCGGCTGGAGCGGGTGGACGTCGGCGAAGCCGGGCAGCCGCGCCACCTTCTCGTTGAGACGCGGATTGTGCTTCATCGTGCAGCTGCCGAGGGGGAACAGCCCGAGGTCGATCGCATAATTCTGCCGGCTAAGACGCGTGTAATGCCGCACGGCTTCCGGCTCGGAGAGCCCCGGCAAGCCGATCGGCCGGCTGCGTTCGAGGCCGGAGAGTCTCCCCTCCCTGCCTAGGGAGGGGCTGGGGGTGGGTAGCGCAGCGGCGGGCTCAATGCCCGACGCGGAGCTGCGCTCCGCACCCACCCTCGATCCCTCCCTTCCAGGGAGGGAAGTGTCGAAATCGACTCCGGTTTGCTCGCTCGTCCCGATCTCGAAGATCAACGGCTCCTCGAGCATCAGCGCCCGATTGCCGGTCACGGTCTGCGCTTCGCCCGACTCGTTCGCCGGCGTCGTCGGCCGCCAGCCCGAAGGATTGACGGTCATTGGACCACCTCCTTCAGCGCCGCTTCGAACGCATCGATGTCCGCATCGGTGACGGTCTCCGTCACCGCGACCACCAGCCCGTTCTGGAGCGTTTCGACCCCAGGATAGAGCCGCCCGAGCGACACTCCGCCGAGCACGCCCTTGCCGACCATCGCATGCACCGCCGGCCGCGCCTCGACCGGCAGCTCCAGCGTGAATTCGTTGAAGAAGCTGTCGTTGATCAGGCGCACCCCCGGAATCGCCGCCAGCCGGTCCGCCGCCGCGACGGCGCGGACGTGGTTCAGCTCCGCCAGCTGGCGCAGCCCCCGCTCCCCCAGCAACGTCAGATGCGCTGTGAAGGCCAGCGCGCAAAGCACGGAGCTGGTGCAGATATTCGATGTCGCTTTCTCGCGGCGGATGTGCTGCTCGCGGGTCGACAAAGTGAGCACGAAGCCGCGCTTGCCCGCGGCGTCGACGGTCTCGCCCGCCAGGCGCCCCGGCATCTGCCGGACGTGCTTCTCGCGGCACGCGAACAGCCCGACATAGGGCCCGCCGAACTGCAGCCCGACGCCGATCGACTGGCCCTCGCCGACGACGATGTCGGCGCCCATCTCGCCGGGCGACCGGATCAGCCCGAGCGCGACCGGCTCGGTGACCACCGCGATCAGCAAAGCGCCCGCGGCATGCGCGGCTTCGGCGATCGGCGTGAGATCGGTGATCCGCCCGAGGATGTCGGGATATTGCACCACCACCGCGCTGGTCTCGCCGTCGATGCCCGCGATCAGTCGGTCGGCATCAGTCGCGGCGGTCAGTTCGGGCAGCGCGGTCGCCAAGGCATCCTCGGTGAACTTGGCCATCGTCTCGGCCACCCGGACGTAATGCGGGTGTACGCCGGACGAGATAATCGTCTTGTTTTTCCGGGTGATGCGGTGGGCCATGGAGATCGCTTCCCACATCGCGGTCGAGCCGTCGTACATCGACGCGTTGGCCACTTCGCAGCCGAACAGCCGCGCAACCTGCGACTGGAACTCGAACATCATCTGCAGCGTGCCCTGCGCGATTTCGGGTTGGTAGGGCGTGTAGCTGGTCAGGAACTCGCCGCGCTGGATGATGTGGTCGACGCTCGCCGGGACATGGTGCCGATAGGCGCCGCAGCCGAGGAAGAACGGGCCGTCCCCCGCGACCATGTTCCGGCGCGACAGCGCCGTCATGTGCCGCTCGACCGCCAGCTCGGAGGCATGCGGCGGCAGGCCGTGAATCGGCCCCTGCAGCCGCGCCTCCTCGGGCACGTCGCGGAACAGATCGTCGATGGAAGCGGCGCCGACCACCCGCAGCATCTCGCGGCGGTCGGCGTCGGACAGAGGCAGGTATCTCAACGTAAATCCTCTTTCGTCACCCCCGCGAAAGCGGGGGTCCCGCTTCCTTCCGGGGCACAAGAACAAGCGGGATTCCCGCTTGCGCGGGAATGACGGGTCATGGCTTCCTCATGATGAAGCGGAGGCGCACATAGTCGGCGACGTTGGAGCCAACGCGGTCGGCAACGGCGGCGGCGATCTCGCCGCGCTCCTGCTCGGGCACCGCGGCGCGGTCGAGCCAGCCCTTGCGGAAGGTCGTGACCCAGGCGGCGACGCCGTGGTCGATCGGGGTCGGCCGCTCGATCAGTCGGGCGTCTAGCTCACGGAAACCGGCCGCCTCATAGACTGCCGCGAACTCTTCCGGCGACGCATACCAGTTCGACGCTTCGACCGGCGGCTGATAGCCACGAATAATCAGCTCGTTATCAAGAGCTTCGCGGAGCATCTTGAGGTTACCCTCCCCGCCCATCTCGCCGGCGAACCGCCCGCCGGGCTTGAGCGCGCGATGGATCGCCCGCGCCGCCTGTTCCTTCTCCAGGACCCAGTGCAGGGTCGCGTTGGAGAAAGCCGCGTCGAACTCGCCGAAGAACTGCATGTCCTCGGCCGCGATAAGCACCGCGTCGATGCCCTTGGCGCGCGCCTCGGCGATCAGTTCGGGCGAATTGTCGACCCCCAGCACGCTCGCGCCGCGCTCGACGATCTTCGTCGTCAAATGCCCGTCGCCGCAGCCGACGTCGAGGATGTGCTCGCCCGGCTGCGGATCGAGCAGGTCAAGCGCCGCGCCGCCAAGCTCGGCCACGAACCGCCCGACGCTGGCATAGCTCGCCGCATCCCATTTGCTGGTCGAGGTCGGCGCCTGGCTCAAAGCGACGCCACGAATTCGCGATAGGCAGTTTCGTCCATCAGGCCCTCGAGCTCGCCCGGGTTGGACAGCTTGAGCTTGAAGAACCAGCCGGCGCCCTCGGGGTCGCTGTTGACCAGCGCCGGGTCGTCGGCGACCGCCTGGTTGCCCTCGACGACCTCGCCCGAGACCGGGGCGTAGACGTCGGACGCGGCCTTGACCGATTCGACCACCGCCGCTTCATCGCCCTTGCTCAGCGCCTTCCCGGCTTCCGGCACTTCGGCGAAGACGATGTCGCCCAATTGCTCCTGCGCGTGGTTGGAGATGCCGACGGTCGCGATGTCGCCCTCGACCCGGATCCATTCGTGCTCTTGGGTGAAATAGGTCGTCATCAGGCGGCTCCCTTGCGGTGATAGCGGTGGGGGACGAACGGCATCGCCGCGACGGTCGCGTCGAACAGCTTGCCGCGCTGCTCGAGCTTGAGCGCGGTACCGGCGTCGGCGAACGGCGCCCCGACATAGCCCATGGCGATCGGCCGCTGCAGCGACGGCGAGAAGCCGCCGCTGGTGACCTTGCCGATCTCGTTGCCCTCGCCGTCGAGGACCAGCGCACCCTCGCGCACTGGCTGGCGACCGGCGACGTCGAGGCCGACGCGCTTCTGCGCCGCGCCGTTCTGCAGCTCGGCGAGAATGCGCAGCGACCCGGCGAAGCCGCCCTCGGCGCGACGGCGCTTGTTGATGGCGAAGGTCAGGCCGGCCATCACCGGCGTGGTGCGATGGTCCAGGTCGTGGCCGTAGAGCGGCAGGCCGGCCTCGAGCCGCAGCGAATCGCGCGCGCCGAGGCCGATCGGCTTCACCGCCGCATGCGCCGTCAGCGCATCTGCCAGAGCCTCGGCGGCGCTTCCGGCAACCGAAATCTCGAACCCGTCCTCGCCGGTATAGCCCGAGCGGCTGATCCACAGCGGTTGGTCGGCCCACTGGAAGGCGCGGCCTTCCATGAAGGTCAGCTCGGCGACGCCGGGGACGATGGTCTCGAGCACCTCCGCGGCGCGCGGCCCCTGGAGCGCGAGCAGCGCCTGCTCCTTCATATGATCGACCACCACCGCGCGCGGCAGCCGCCGCTCGAGCTCGCGGATGTCGCCGTGCTTGGTCGCGCCGTTGACGACCACGTAGAAATCCTCGCCGCGGCGGGTGACCATCAGATCGTCGATGATCCCGCCCTCGTCGTCGAGCAGCAGCGAATATTTGAGCTTCATGTCGGCCAGCGCCTGGAAGTCGCCGGGGAGCAGCGCCTCGAGCGCCTTGTCGGCGCCGCGGCCATGGATCAGCAGCTGGCCCATGTGGCTGACGTCGAACAGCCCGGCGTTCTCGCGGGTCCACAGATGCTCGGCGATGATCCCTTCATACTGGACCGGCATGTCGTAGCCCGCGAACGCGACCATCCGCGCGCCCTTGGCGCGGTGCCACGAATCGAGGGGCAGCGTGTCGAGCGCTTCCGAACCCTGGCCATTTTGATCCATTCAAGCTCTCCGCGACATAGCGACGCCCGCCCCGACTGGTTCGGCATCGCCCCCGTCTGTCGCTGCGCCTGAGAGCTTTGCCCCTTCGGCGGCCCGCGTTCGCGGGCTCTTTCCAGACTGTCCCGGCGCGCACGGTCCCTGGTGCCTGAGAGATTCCGGGGGCGGTTGCTCCTTCGGCGGTCCTCCGATCAGATCGAAGGACGCTCTCCCGTGCGGCCCTCCGGTGGATGGGGTTTCATCAAAGTAGGACTTTGATGGGTTCCTTACCCGCCGGCGACGCGCGGGCCTTGGCTGCCCCGCGCGCGCGAGTCAACGACGTTGCGCCGAAGTCCTAACGGGTCGCGTTATACTTGAGCTGGTCCTGGGTCATCTGGAACCCGACCAGATGCTCGAACGTGGCGTTGGCCACGGCGTTGCGGATCGACGGATCGGCCAGCGGGTCGGTCGCCGCCTCGGCTTCACCAGGCCGCCGCGGCTGGGTCAGGATCCGGCGCACGCTGGCGGGCAGCGTCGCGGCCGAGCGGTTGACCCGCACCGTCGCCCGGCTGCGGGTCCACGCATGGACGCTTCCGGCCGGGAAGTTCAGCACGAGCGAGCCCACGCGCTTCGCGACGACCATTCCGCCGCCGCGCAGCGCCACGTCGAAATAGGGCAGCACCACCTGGCGCGCCGGTCCGGGATCACGGCGCAGCGCAACCACCGTGAAGGTCGCCGTCGAAACGACGTCGGCGCCGGCGTCCTGGCAGGTCGCGCGGAGGTCGGTGATCGTCGCGGTCACGTCGATCGCCCGCGAATCGCTGCTGCTCGGCGGGTTGAAGGTGGTGATGTCGCCGGTCCCGGCGGGCACGCCGACCAGCGGGCAGGCCGAGCGCACCGCATAGACGCCGCCCCCATTCTCCGCCGTCAGGTCGCCGGAATGCCGGCAGCCGGCGAGAAGCGTCAGAATGGCAAATGCGGCAATGCGAAGCTTCACGGGCGGTCCTTACGAAGGCGGAAAGGTGTGGCGGCGTCTATGGCAAGCCCCTTCTATGGCTGCAAGCGATGCCTTACATGGCCTGCACTGTGGATGAACTGAAACCCGCCAAGCCCGCCCTGCGGGTCCTGATCGCCGCCCCGCGCGGCTTTTGCGCGGGAGTCGACCGCGCGATCCAGATCGTCGAGCTCGCGCTCGAGCAGTTCGGGGCGCCGGTCTACGTCCGCCACGAGATCGTCCACAACCGCTTCGTCGTCGACCGCCTGCGCCAGCTCGGCGCGGTGTTCGTCGACGAGCTCGACGAGGTCCCGGACGACCGGCCGGTCGTGTTTTCGGCCCATGGCGTTCCAAAGTCGGTGCCAGCCCAGGCGCAGGACCGCGGCCTCACTTATGTCGATGCGACCTGCCCGCTGGTGTCCAAAGTCCATCGCCAGGCCGAGCGGCTGATCGCCGAGGGCAAGCACATCCTGTTCATCGGCCATGCCGGCCATCCCGAGGTGATCGGCACCTTCGGCCAGGTCCCGACCGGGTCGATGACCCTCGTCGAGACCGTCGCCGACGTCGCCAAGCTCGACGTGCCGGACCCCGCGAGCCTCGCCTTCCTGACCCAGACGACGCTGTCGGTCGACGACACCGCGGCGATCGTCGCGGCGCTGAAGGCGCGCTTCCCGGCGATCCGCGCGCCGCGCAGCGAGGACATTTGCTACGCGACGTCGAACCGCCAGGCGGCGGTCAAGGCGATCGCCCCCGAATGCGACCGGATGCTGGTGATCGGCGCGCCCAACAGCAGCAACTCGCTGCGCCTGGCCGAGGTCGCCGAGCGGATGGGGGCGCCGGCGCGGCTGATCGAGCGCGCCGGGAACATCGACTGGGAGTGGCTCGGAACTCCGCAAACCGTCGGAGTGACGGCCGGCGCCTCGGCGCCCGAGCTGCTGGTCCGCGAGGTCGTCGACGCGCTGCGCGCCCGCTTCGCGGTGACCGAGGAGCAGGCCGACCACAGCCCCGAGCGCATGGTGTTCAAGCTGCCGCGGGAATTGGTCGCCTAGTGCCGGAGCTGTCGGAGGTCGACATCTTCACCGACGGGGCCTGCCGGGGAAACCCCGGCCCGGGCGGCTGGGCGGCGCTGCTGCGCATGGCCGGCAAGGAGAAGGAAATCTCGGGCGGCGAGGCGCTGACCACCAACAACCGAATGGAATTGGTGGCCGCGATTCGCGCGCTCCAGGCGCTGAAGCGGCCGTGCCGAGTCGCGCTCCACACCGACAGCGTCTACGTCAAGGACGGGATCACCCGCTGGATCCACAAATGGCGCCACAACGGCTGGCGCACGTCGGACAAGAAGCCGGTCAAGAATGCCGAGCTGTGGCAGGAGCTGGTCGCCGCATCCGAGCCGCATCGGATCGAGTGGCACTGGGTCAAGGGCCACAGCGGCCATCCCGAGAACGACCGGGTCGACGCCCTCGCCTGCGCCGAGGCAGACGAGCAGCGCAAGCATCACCGGCTCTAGCCGTGCCCACTCCCCGTTCGTCCTGAACTGAGCGCGAAGCGCGTCGTCGAAGGGCGTTGGCACCGGCGTTGGAGCAGCGCCCTTCGACTTCGCTCAGGACGAGCGGGCCTGTTCGTCTCGCTCGAACCGCGCCGGCGAGAAGATCGCCGGGTCGATGTGCGCAACCATCGGGTCCGGCTCCTCGCCCAGCACCAGCGCAGCGGCGAGCGGGGCCGCCGCCGGCGCGGTCTGGATCCCGAACCCGCCCTGCCCTGCACACCAGAAGAACCCGCGCGCGCGCGTATCGAAGCCGTAGACCGGCAGCCGGTCGGGCGCGAACGACCTCAAGCCCGCCCAGCTGCGCTCGACCCGTTCGACCGGCCAGTCGACCACCTGCTCGAACCGGTCGATCGCAGTCGCGACGTCGATCTCCTCGGGCGCCGCGTCGCACGGCTCGGTCGCGATCTCGTCGTGCGGGCTGAGCCAGATCGAGCACTCGCCCTCGCCCTTGAAGTAGAAGGTGCCGCCCGCGTCATCGACCAGCGGCATGTCCTTCAGCCCCGAGCGGCCGACTCGCAGCTGGACCATGGTGCGGCGCTTGGGGGCGATCCCCAGCGGCTCGACTCCGCAGGCCCGAGCAACCGGGTCGGCCCAGGCTCCGGCCGCATTGACGATCGCCGCGGCGCCGATCGTCGAGCCGTCGGCGAGAGTCACGATCCACCGGCCGTCGCGGACGTCGGCGCGCTCGAGCCGCGCCGCTGTCGCCACCGTGCCGCCGCGTCGCTTGAACCGCCGCAGATAGGCCGCGTGAAGCCCGGCAACGTCGATGTCGGCGCAACCGGGCTCGAACAGCGCCTTCGTCCAGCGCGCCCGGATCCCCGGCACCAGCCGTTCGAGCTCGGCGCGGTCCAGCCGCCGAGCGACGATGCCGTCGGGCACGTGCGGCCAGTCGCCGTCCGACACATGCACGTCCCCGCGCGTGTGAAGAAAGCCCGATTCGGCGAAGTCGGGTGGCGGATGGTCCAGAAACGCACGCGAGGCGCCGCTCAATAAAGCGACCGTGGGCCCGCCATAGCTTTCGAGCCAGAAAGCGGCGGACCGGCCGGTGGAATGATAGCCGCACTGGTCCTCGGCCTCGACGATCAGCGTCCGCCGCCGGTCCGCGACCTCCGCCCCGAGGCTCGCGCCGGCGATCCCGCCGCCGACGATGACGATGTCGAAGTCGGTCATTTGCAGCCCCGGTTACGAATTCGAAAGCCGCGCCGTCTAGGGGTTCGGGCCATGATCAATGGTGCGTTTACCCAAATGCTCCTTGTCGGGCTGGCGGCGATCCTGGTGATTGCCGCGGCGATCGACGTGCGCACTTTCACCATTTCGAACAAGCTCAACCTCACGGTCGCCCTGCTCGCGCCGCTCTACTGGCTGTCGGTCGCGCTGCCGCTGTGGCCCGACGTCGGACTGCAGCTCGCGGTCGGCGCCGCGGTGTTCGTCGTCTTCGCCGGCGCCTTCTACGCCGGCATGATGGGCGGCGGGGACGTCAAGCTCGCGGCCGCACTTGCGCTGTGGTTTTCACCTCAATCAACAATCAAGTTTCTGGTCCTGACCTCGCTCGCCGGCGGAGTGCTCACTTTGGGCGTTCTCGCCTGGCACCGCGCCAAGCGCCGGCAGGGCCGTCCTGAAGTTCCGTACGGGGTCGCCATCGCATTCGGCGGCCTCGCAATTCTCACCCAACGGTTTCTTAACCAATTTGCCTGATTTGTGAGGGCGTACGGGGAGCCCTCAAGGGGAGGCGATCACGCCATGGACGTCAAGAAGCTTGCTCTGCTCGTTGGAGCTTTGGTCATTGCGGTGATCACCGCGGTCATGGCCAAGAACATGTTTGCCGGAGCCGGCGCCCAGCAGGCTGCTGCTGCGCCCGCGGTCCCGCTCGGCCCGAAGGTCCTGGTCGCCAAGCAGGCGCTTCCGGCGGGAACGATCATCGATCCGTCGGCGCTGACTTGGCAGCCCTGGCCGAAGGAGCTCATGCAGAGCGCCTATTATACCGAGGGGCAGCCGGACGCCGACGGGCAGAAGATGCTCGGCACCGTCGTGCGCTATCCGATCACCGCCGGCCAGCCGGTCACCCGCGGCGCGCTCGTCGGCCCGAAGGACCGCGGCTTCCTCGCCGCGGCGCTCGGCCCGGGCATGCGCGCCATCACCGTCCCGGTCAACGCGTCGACCGGCGTCGCCGGCTTCGTCTTCCCGGGCGACCATGTCGACATGGTGCTGACTCAGCAGGTCCAGGGTGGCGGCGACGGCCCGCCGCTCAAGGTGTCCGAGACGATCGTGCGCAACCTGCGCGTGCTCGCCACGGACCAGCGGATCGACAGCAAGGGCGAGGACGGCAAGACCGAAGTCAAGACCTTCGCCAACGTCACGCTCGAGGCTACACCGCGCATCGCCGAGAAGATCGCCGTCGCGCAGAGCATGGGCACGCTGTCGCTGTCGCTGCGCTCGATCGCGGACAATACCGCCGAACTCGAGCGGGCGGTTGCGGCCGGCGACGTCAAGGTCCCGGCGGGCACCAACCCGTCGCAGGAGCGGCAGATGCTGCTAGCAGTCGCCAACCGGCCGCTCGACAACAACACGACCTTCACGACCGGCGGCGACGTGTCGCGCTTCCAGCGCCGCACCGTCCCGGGCCGTCCCGAAGATCGCGCCGCCGCTGCCATCAAGGGGTTCGGCAGCGCGCTCGGCTCGGCTCTCGCGGGCCAGCCCGGCATGCCGGTCACCGGCCCCGCCGTTCGCGTCGCGCGCGGCAATACAGTCACCGTCGTTCCGGTGGGAGTTCGCTAACATGAAGACTCGCAACAACAGCTGCCGGGCACGTCTCGGCACCGCGTTCGTCGCCCTGGCCGTCGGCCTCGGCACGGTGGCCGCGGCCGCTCCGGCGCTGGCCCAGCCCGTGTCGAGCACCTACAAGCCCTCGCGCCAGGTGCTGCTCAACGTCGGCGAAGGCCAGATGATCAATCTGCCGCGCTCGGTGTCCAGCGTGTGGACCTCGGCTCCGGACATCGCCGACATCTATGTCAACGGTCCCAGGCAGATCAACGTGTTCGGCAAGGCGTTCGGCCAGGCGACGGTCATCGCGACCGCCGCCGACGGCTCGGTCGTCTACGGCGCGTCGGTCCAAGTCAACCAGAACAACAGCTCGGTCAACGAGGCGCTGCACCAGGCGATCCCGGACGCGAACATGAACGTGACGCTGGTCGGCCAGATGGCGGTGATCAACGGCACCGTCGCTTCGCCCGAGGACGCGACCCAGGCCGAGGCCCTGGTCCGCTCGCTGCTCAACGCCGGAATCAAGGAAGGCGAGCCGCTCAAGATCGTCCCGGTCAACCGGCTGAAGACCGCGGTGCCGCTCCAGGTGACGCTCAAGGTCCGCATCGCCGAGGTCAATCGCACGCTGCTCAAGAAGGTCGGCGTCAACCTCCTCGCCAACGATTCGACCAACGGCTTCCGCTTCGGCCTCGCCCAGGGTGAAGGCATCTTCCTGCCCTCGCCGGGCCAAACCAGCGACCAGGCCGGCCAGGTCATCCGCAGCACCATCGGCTCGACCATCTCGGCCAGCGGCAAGCTGTTCGGGCTCGACCTGATCAGCTCGCTCGATCTGGCGCAGACCGACGGTCTCATTACCATCCTCGCCGAGCCCAACCTGACGGCGCTGTCGGGCGAAACCGCCAGCTTCCTGGCCGGCGGCGAATTCCCGATCCCGGTCTCGCAGGGGCTCGGCTCGGTCGCGATCGAATATAAGCAGTTCGGCGTCGGCCTCGCCTTCACTCCGATCGTGCTCGCCGACGGGCGGATCTCGATGCGCGTCCGGCCCGAGGTCAGCGAGCTCAGCGACGCGGGCGCAATCAAGCTCGGCGACGTTCAGGTGCCGGCGCTGATCACGCGTCGTGCCGAAACGACCGTCGAGCTGGGTTCTGGCCAGTCGTTCATGATCGCCGGGCTGCTCAAGAACAGCAACACCAACAGCGTCAACAAAGCGCCGTTCCTCGGCGACCTGCCGATCCTCGGCATGCTGTTCCGCTCGACCAGCTTCAAGCGCGACGAAAGCGAGCTGGTGATCATCGTGACGCCGTACCTGGTGCGTCCGGTGTCGCGTCAGCTCGTCACGCCGGCCGACGGCTACCGGGCGCCGACCGACGCCGAGATCAACCTCGAAGGCCAGACCTTCAAGGGCGTGAGCGGGGTTCGCCCGCCGCAGGCGATCGCCGCGCCCGCTCCGGGGTTCAAGTCGTGAGCCGCGGTCTTTTCAGGAAGGACATGACGATGCGTTCGAAACTGGTCCTAATCGCCCTCGCTTCCGCTCTGGCGGGCTGCGCCACCGCCGGCGGGCGCGATTTGCCCGACCGCGGAGTCACGGCGGCGAACGTGCCGGTGGTCACGACCACCAACTACGTGATCGACGTCGCGGCGCCCGGCGGAACGCTCGCGCCGCGCGAAGCGGAGCGGCTCGACGCCTGGTTCCAGACGCTCGGGCTCGGCTACGGCGACACCATCTATCTCGACGGCACCTACGCGCCCGCCGCCCAGCGGGAGGTCGCCAACGTCGCCGGCCAGTATGGCCTGCTCGTCGCGCACGGCAGCCCGGTTACGGTCGGCGCGGTCGGACCCGACTCGATCCGGGTCGTGGTCGCCCGCCACACGGCGGAAGTTCCGGCTTGCCCCAACTGGCGCACTCCGGCGCAGCCCAATTTCGAGAACCGCTCGATGTCGAACTATGGGTGCGGCGTGAACGCGAACCTGGCGATGCAGGTCGCGAACCCGCAGGACCTGGTGTACGGCCGCGAAGGCCCGTCGGCGATCGACGCCTCGACCGGAGCCAAGGCCATCCTGCTCTATCGCAGCTGGCCGCTCACCGCGATCATCGAAGGCCAGACCCGGCGGCCGTTGATCATTCCCGACACGACGAAAGGCGCCAAGTGATGAACGCTCCTTTTCAGGCCCGCGCCGGATTGCGCGATCCCTTCACCGCGTTCGTCTGCGACGACGCCACCGCCGACATGCTTCGGCCGGTCGCGGTCGAGCACGGCTGGTCGCCGGAGAAGGTCAACAAGGGCGGCCTGCGCAACGCGGTCCAGTCGCTCTCGGTCTCGGCCAGCCCGAACATCCTGTTCGTGGACCTGAGCGAGTCCGCCGACCCGCTCAACGACATCAACGCGCTCGCTGAAGTGTGCGAGCCGGGCACGATCGTGATCGCGGCCGGCACCGTCAACGACGTGCGCCTGTATCGCGACCTCGTCGCCAGCGGCATCCACGATTATCTGCTGAAGCCGTTCACGGTCGACCATCTGCGCGACACCTTTGCGCATGCCCAGACGATCCTGTCGGGCCCGCGCGGCGAAGCCCAGGTCGACAAGCCGCACGTGATGGCGGCGGTGATCGGGGTCCGCGGCGGAGTCGGCGCGTCGACCATCGCGACGTCGCTCGCCTGGCTGCTCGGTGAGAAGGCGCGGCGCACGACCGCCCTCCTCGACCTCGACGTCCACTTCGGCACCGGCGCTCTGGCGCTCGACCTCGAGCCCGGCCGCGGCCTCACCGACGCGATCGAGAATCCGAGCCGCATCGACGGCCTGTTCATCGAGCGCGCCATGGTTCGCGCCAACGAGCGGCTGTCGGTGCTGTCGGCCGAAGCGCCGATCCACCAGCCCTTGGTGACCGACGGCACGGCCTTCTTCCAGCTTCAGGAAGAGATGCGCAACGCGTTCGAATCGACGGTGCTCGACCTGCCGCGGCACATGCTGATCCAGTATCCGCACCTGGTCCACGACGCGCATGTCGCGATCGTCGCCTCGGAGCTGACCCTGGCCGCGACCCGCGACACCATCCGCATCCTTGCCTGGCTCAAGTCGAACGCGCCGCAGACCAAGGTCATCGTGGTCGCCAACCGGGTGCCCTCGGGCGGCGCGCTGGAGATCAGCCGCAAGGACTTCGAGCAGTCGATCGAGCGTCCGGTGGACGTCGTCTTCCCGGTCGACGGCAAGCTCGCCGCCCAGGCCGCGAAGCTCGGCAAGCCGATGGCCGAAGTCGCCAGCGGCAAGATGGCCGCGCCGTTCACCCAGCTGTCGTCGATGGTCTTGAGCCACGCCAGCGAGGAAGGCGTCGCCACCGAGTCCAAGGCTGCGGCGAGCGCCAAGGGCCTCGTCGACAATCTGAAGTCGATGCTGTCGAAGCCCAAGGAGGCCAAGGCGGCGTAACGATCGTACGGGCCGGGCTCGTCCCGGCCCCGAGTTGAGAGGCGACACGAATGCTTCTGTGGATCATCCTGATCGGCGGCGTCGGAACGCTCGCGATGGCGTATTTCGCGATGCGCGGGCCGTCGGCGTCCAAGGCCCTCAAGCGCCGCGTCGAGCTGGTGAAGGAGCGCCACGGCGACATCATCGCCGGCACCGCGCAGGCCCAGATCCGCAAGCTCATGGCGCAGCGCGCGAGCATGATCGAAAGCTATGCCTCGACCCTGATCCCGAAGCCGGCCCTGCTGCGCAAGCGGCTCGAGATGACCGGCAAGGACATCACGCTCGGCAAATATGCCACGATCTGCCTCGGCATCGGCCTGTTCATCGCCGCCGCCTTGCTGCTGCGCGGGGCGCCGTTCCTGCTGTCGCTCCTGCTCGGCCTGTTCTTCGGCATCGGCGGGCCGCACTTCTTCATCGGCAAGATGATCCAGCGCCGGATCAAGCAGTTCAACTCGAACTTCCCGGACGCGATCGAGCTGATGGTCCGCGGCCTTCGCTCGGGCCTGCCGATCACCGAGACGCTGGGCGTCGTCGCGAGCGAAATCTCGGGGCCGGTCGGGCTCGAGTTCCGGATGGTCGCCGACAAGATGAAGATCGGCCGGACGATGGAAGCGGCGCTGCAGGACACCGCCGACCGGCTCGGCACTGCGGAGTTCCAGTTCTTCGTCATCACCCTGGCGATCCAGCGCGAGACCGGCGGCAACCTTGCCGAGACTCTGTCGAACCTTGCCGACGTGCTGCGCAAGCGCGCCCAGATGAAGCTCAAGATCCGCGCCATGAGCTCGGAATCCAAGGCCTCGGCGTGGATCGTCGGCTCGCTGCCGTTCGTGGTGTTCACGCTCGTCTGGTTCATCAACCCGAATTACATGCACGGCTTCTTCGACGACCAGCGGCTGATGGTCGCCGGCCTCGGCGGGCTAGTGTGGATGAGCATCGGCGCGTTCATCATGGCCAAGATGGTCAACTTCGAGATCTAAAGGGGGCTGACGATCATGGATTCCGTGCCGACCGCTGGCCCTACCATTCTCGGGTTCGACGTCATCTGGATCGCGACGATCCTGAGTGCGGTCGCGACCATGGCCGTGCTGACCGCGATCTATGCCGCGACCACGGTCAAGGACCCGATGGCGCGGCGCGTCAAGGCGCTGAACGAGCGCCGCGAGCAGCTCAAGGCCGGCATCGTCGCGTCGACCAACAAGCGGCGCAAGCTGACCAACCGCAACGAGGCGGCGGACCGGGTCCGCTCGATCCTGTCGAGCTTCAAGATGCTCCAGGACGACCAGATCAAGAAGACGCAGCAGAAGCTGATGCAGGCCGGCATCCGCGCCAAGGACCTCGCCTTCTTCATCATCGCCGCGCGCTTCGTCATGCCGCTGGTGCTCGGCACCGCCGCGGTGCTGGTCATCTACGTGTTCGACATGTTCCCGGCCTGGTCGTGGTGGCGCCAGTATATGACCGTCGCCGGAACCCTGGTCGGCAGCTACAAGGCGCCCGACATCTGGCTCAAGAACAAGGTCACCAAGCGCAGCCACGCGGTGCGCAAGGGCCTGCCCGACGCGCTCGATCTGCTGGTGATCTGCGCCGAGGCCGGCCTGACCGTCGACGCCGCCTTCGGCCGAGTCGCCAAGGAGCTCGGCAAGGCCTATCCCGAGCTCGGCGACGAGTTCGGCCTGACCGCGATCGAGCTGGGCTTCCTCAACGAGCGCCGCCAGGCGTTCGAGAACCTCGCTTCGCGCGTCGACCTCGAGGCCGTGCGGGGGGTCGTCACGACCATGATCCAGACCGAGAAATACGGCACCCCGCTCGCTTCGGCGCTGCGCGTGCTGTCGGCCGAGTTCCGCAACGAGCGCATGATGCGCGCGGAAGAGAAAGCCGCCCGCCTCCCGGCGATCATGACCGTGCCGCTGATCCTGTTCATCCTGCCGACCCTGTTCATCGTCATCCTGGGTCCGGCCGCCTGCTCGATCCACGACAGCTTCATCAACGGGTAATTCCTGGTTCCTCCCCATCGCATCGCGATGGGGAGGGGGACCATGCGCAGCATGGTGGAGGGGTAAAGGGCGCTGATCGAAGAGTCAGTTACCCCACCACCATTCCCTCTGCGGGGAATGGTCCCCCTCCCCACCCCCGCATTCGCCGGGGCAGGGAGGAACTGGAACGGCACTACGGCCTCAAGCGTAGAAGGGCGCGAACCTCCTGCAAAAGGAAGGATGCGTCATGACCTACAACCTCATCAACGACCCCAATTTGTGGGTGATCGCGGGACTGGTGTTCGTCCTCGGCCTGCTGATCGGCATGTTCCTGACCGCCGGCGGCCGCCGCAAGTGGAAGGGCCGCTACAAGGAAGAAGTCCAGACGCGTGAATCGTGGCAGCGCGAACATGCCAGGCTCCAGCAGGAGCGCGACGAGCGCGAAAAGGAATGGCGCGAACGCGATTCCCTGCGCGACGCCGCCGTCCGCGACCGCGAGAGCGACCGCGTCGTGCCGACGCCGTAAGCCTCCCCTCCCTGCAGGGAGGGGAATGAGGGGTGGGTAGCGGTGAGCGGGCTCAATGCCCGCGAGCAGCTTCTTCCGCGGCATCGAGCCGCTCCAGAAGCACCCACCCCTGGCCCCTCCCTTCCAGGGAGGGGAATTACCCTTCAATTCGGTTGAAATCCGCCACCCGGTTCACCGCGTCGCGGAAGCGCAGCAGCAGGTTCAGCCGCCGCTCGCGCTTGGCCGGGTCGGGGTCGTTGACTGTCACATGGTCGAAGAAGTCGTCGATCGGCGTCCGCAGCGACGCCAGCGCCGCCATCGCCCCGGTAAAATCCTCGGCCGCGACCGCCGCTTCCGCCGTGGGCTCGGCCGCATCGAGCGCCGCGATCAGCGCTTTCTCCTGCGGCAGGTCCGCCCCCGCCTCGCCCAGCGCAATCTCCCGGATCGATTCCCCGACCACCGGGTCGTCGACCAGCGCCAACGGATCCTCCTCGCCAGTCTGCGGAATCCCCTGTTCGTCCGCCGACGACAGCACGCCCGGCGCCTCCCATTTCTCCTTCTTGAGAATATTCGCTGCCCGCTTGTAAGCCGTCGTCAGGTCCGCCCCCTCCGCCGTCTCGACAAACGCCTGCAACGCCTTCACCCGCGCCAGCAGCCGCACCAGATCATCCTCCCCGCCGAGCGCGAACACCGCGTCGATGAGGTCGTGCCTAACGCCAGCCTCGCGCTGCTGGACCTTCAAGCGGTCGGCGAAGAAGTCGCGCAGGGCCCAAGTAATTTCGTCGAGCGCACCTTCGAAGCCTTCACGAACGCGCCCGACGCCTAACCTTGCCGGGTAGAACACGGCTCCGCCTTTCGTATCGGCCTCAGCCCTTTTTCCATCGGCGCGAAGAGCGTCTCTTGCTGCCGCAGCCCGGGCATTCTCAAGTGCCACACCTAACGGCAAGCGAATCTGGTTCTGCACGATGATCGCAATGGCCCCGAGCGCAGCCCGCCGAAGTGCGAAAGGATCTTTTGACCCGCTGGGCGGAAGACGAATCTCAAAGAATGCTGCGATACTGTCCAGCTTATCCGCCAGCGCCACCGCCACCGTCACCGGCGCCGTCGGCACCTCATCCCCCTGACCGACCGGCTTGTAATGGTCGCGGATCGCGTCGGCGACCGCCTTGGGCTCGCCCTGCGCCTCGGCGAGATAGCCGCCGACCACGCCCTGCAGCTCGGGGAACTCGCCGACCATGCCGGTGACGAGGTCGGCCTTGGCCAGCCGTGCCGCGCGCTCGGCGAGGTTCGCCAATTCCTCCCTCTCCCCGGCGGGGAGAGGGTTGGGGTGAGGGGGTTCCGCCTTTGGCGATGAGGTCGCAGCCCCCTCACCCTGCCCTCTCCCCGCCGGGGAGAGGGAAATGATCCCCTCCTCGACCAGCCAGCGCGCCAGCTTCGCCACCCGCTCGACCTTGTCGGCGACCGTGCCGAGCTTCTCGTGAAAGATGATCCCGTCGAGCTTCTTCGCCTGCTCCGCGAGCGGCACCTTGACGTCCTGCTCCCAGAAGAAGCGCGCGTCTGCGAGCCGCGCCGCGAGCACCCGCGCATTGCCCTCGGCAATCGCCTCCCCGCCGTCGTTGGCGGCGATGTTGGCGATGCACACGAACGCCGGGGCGAGCCCGCCATCCTCGCCCGCACAGGCGAAATATTTCTGGTTGGTGCGCATGGTCAGCACGATCACCTCGCGCGGCACGTCGAGATAATCGGCGTCGAACCGGCCGAGCAGCGGCACCGGCCATTCGGTGAGGCCGGCATTCTCGACCACCAGCCCCTCGTCGGGGAGCAGCGCCAGCCCCGCGTCCGCCGCGGCCTTGGCGGCCCCCTCGCGGATCAGCGCCTCGCGCTCGTCCTGGTCGACGATCACATGGCAGACGCGCAATTTCTCGACGTAATCGCAGGCGCCGCCGATGGTGATCGGCCCCGGATGATGGAAGCGGTGGCCGACGGTGGACGCGCCGCTCGCGATCCCGTCGATCTCCACCGGCACGATATCCTCGCCGAGCATGGCGACGATCCCGTGCAGCGGCCGCACCCAGCGCTGCGACCCGGCCCCCCAGCGCATCGACTTGGGCCAGGGGAAATCGGCGACAATCCGCCGAACCGCGTCCGCCAGCACGTCGGCCGCCGCTTGGCCCTCGCGCGCGATGACCGCGAACAGCACCCCCTCGCGCTCCTCGAGCTGGTCGCGGGTCAGCCCGGTCTTGCGCAGGAACCCCTCGAGCGCCTGCGCCGGCGCATTCGCCCGCGGCCCCTTCACCTCTTCACGGCTGGCCTCGGTCGCCTCGGCGACGCCGCGCGCGATCAGCACCAGCCGCCGCGGCGTCGAATGAGTCGCGACCGCGCCGGTCGTCAGCCCCGCCTCGCTGGTCGCCTCCGCGAACAGCCGCGCGAGGTCGTTGCGCGCCTTCGCCTGCATCCGCGCGGGGATTTCCTCGGACAGGAGCTCGAGGAGGAAATCCGTCATCGCCGCGTCCCTCGATACGCCACCTCGACAGGCTCGGCGGCTACTCGGGATGAGCGGATCGCTAGCCGGCTCACGACCGCTCATCCTGAGTAAGGATCGAGCGAAGCCGAGAGCCCGTATCGAAGGATTCCAGCCACGCGCCGCACGCCGCCTTGGCGAGGTCGCGGACCCTGCCGATATAGGCTTGGCGTTCGGCAACCGAGATCACGCCGCGCGCCTGGAGCGTGTTGAACACATGGCTCGCCTTGATCGCCTGCTCATAGGCCGGGATCGGGAGCTTCGCTGCGAGGCAATTCTCGCATTCCGCCGCCGCTTTCTTGAACAGGTCGAACAGCGCCTCGGTATTGGCCACCTCGAAGTTCCACGCCGACATCTCGCGCTCGTTCTCGAGGAACACGTCGCCGTAGCTCACCCCGGCGTCGTTGAACCTCAAGTCGAACACATTGTCGACGCCCTGGATGTACATCGCCAGCCGCTCGAGCCCGTAGGTCAGCTCGCCGGTCACCGGCTTGCACTCGAACCCGCCGACCTGCTGGAAGTAGGTGAACTGGGTCACCTCCATCCCGTCGCACCACACTTCCCAGCCCAGCCCCCAGGCGCCGAGCGTCGGGCTTTCCCAATCGTCCTCGACGAAGCGGATGTCGTGCTTCAGCGGGTCGATGCCGATCTCCGTGAGGCTGCCGAGATAGAGGTCCTGCAAATCGTCCGGGCTCGGCTTCAGCACCACCTGGAACTGGTAGTAAGCGCCGAGCCGATTGGGGTTCTCGCCGTAGCGGCCGTCGGTCGGGCGGCGGCATGGCTGGACATAGGCCGCGCGCCACGGCTCCGGACCGAGCGAGCGCAGCACCGTCGCCGGGTGAAAGGTCCCCGCCCCCATCTCCATGTCGTAGGGCTGGACCAGCACGCAGCCGTGCCCGCCCCAATAATGCTGAAGCGTCAGGATCAGGTCCTGGAAGGACAGGCTCAAGCGGCGGCCCCCATCGTGGTCGGCATGGGCCTGGCTTTGGCGGATGCAAAGTTGCGCGGCAAGTGGACGTTCAGCCTTTGCTTCCTACATCAAGGCCTCACTTCAGGCGAAACGGACGGGATGAACATGCTGCAACGATGGATCAGGAAGCTCGCGATCGGCCTCGGCGCGGCCGCGACCGCGGCGGCGGCGCTGCTGCCCCAGGCGGCCGAGGCCAAGGCCGGGCCGGCGCTGTGGAGCGTGTCCGACGCCGACACCACCGTCTACCTGTTCGGCACCATCCATCTGCTCCCCGAGAAGATGAGCTGGCGGACCGAGAAGTTCGACGCCGCGGTCAAGGGCTCGAACGAGCTGGTGGTCGAGACGATCATCGACGACAAGAATCCGGCGCAGCTGATGTCGATCCTGGCCAAGCTGGCGATCTCGCCCGGCCTCCCGCCGATCGCCGAGCGCGTCCCCCCGGCCAAGCGCGCCGCGCTCGCCGCGGCGATCAAGAAGAGCGCGATCCCGCCGGCTGCGTTCGACCGGATGGAGACCTGGGCCGCGGCCTTCATGCTGCTCGGCAACCAGTATCGCGACCTTGGCCTCAAGGGCGGCGAAGGAGTCGAGGCGGTGCTGCGCAGCTCGTTCTCGAGCGAGGGCAAGCCGATCGGCGAGCTCGAGACCAATGCCGAGCAGCTCGGCTTTTTCGACGCCTTGCCCGAGCACGCCCAGCGCCAGCTGCTCGAAGGCGCGATCGAATCCCCCGGCGACACCAGCAAGGAGTTCGGCAAGATGCTGAGCAGCTGGACCAAGGGCGACGTCGCGGCGATCGCCCGAAGCTTCAACCGCGATCTCGCCGGCTCGCCCGAGCTGATGAATGCGCTGATCAAGCGGCGCAACGCCAACTGGAGCAAGTGGATCGAGCAGCGCATGACCAAGCCCGGGGCGGTGATGATCGCGGTCGGCGCCGGCCATCTCGCCGGCCCCGGGTCGGTGGTCGACCTGCTCCAGCGCGACGGGTTCAAGGTGCGCCGCGTTCAGTGATTGGAAGCCCCGAACTTTGTTATTGATCCGAAACGAGAATTTTTAACCATTCGCCGCTTTCCGCTAGACTTTTGTTAACTCCTCGGTGACCATAATCACCGGGTATCGGGCTGGGGGGCACGATGCTGGTATGAGGGGGGCGCGGCATTGCCGCCACGGGCCGAATGCGCCCGGGCCGCAATTGCCGAACCTCTTCCACCGCTCATCCTCAGCCGGGCCACCGAGTAGGAGGCTGTGGATGACGACTGTCCTGCTTGCTGCCGCGATTGCCGCATCGCTGCCGAACGCGCAGCCGCTGCCGCAGCCGCCCGCGACAGACGCCACCCCGGCAATGTTCGTGGTCCGCGACGCCGACACCATTGTCTACATCTTCGGCACCTTCCACGCCCTCGACGGTCGCACCGAATGGTTCCGTGACCGGGTCAAGAGCGCGTTCGACGACAGCGGCGAGCTGGTCCTCGAGACCGTGATCCCCGACGGCCCGATCCGCTTCAAGCCGGCGGCCAACGGCCGGGCACTTCCGGTTACCCCGTCCGCCTCCTTCCTGGCGACGACGCGCATGGCGATCAGCGCCGGCAAGTCGCAGGGGATGCAGGTCGGCAACGGCGCCGACAATGTGCTGCGCCACGTCGCCGAGGCGCAGGGTAAGCCGGTCGAGGGCCTCGAGACGCTCGAGCTGCAGCTCAACATGTTCAACCGGATGCCCTCGGCCATGGCGGCGCCGCGGCCGAAAGCCGGGGAGCCGGTCGACGGCCCGGCCGACGGCCTGACGCGGGTGATGGCCGACATGCAGGCGGCGTGGAAGCGCGGCGACCAGAGCGTGTTCACCGCCATGCTCGGCCAGCTCGAGAAGAGTTCGCCCGACACCTACCGGATGATGTTTACCGAGCGGAATGCACGGTGGGCCGACTGGATCGCCGGGCGGATGCAAACGCCCGGCGTCGTGTTTGTGGCGGTCGGCGCCGGCCATCTCGCCGGCAAGGACAGCCTCCTCGTCCGCCTCGCCGAGCTCGGCATCCCTTCGAGCCGCCTCAACTGATCCAACCGTTATTGCGAGGCCTCGAAGAGGCCGCGGCAAACCAGCCGTCCCTTTTGCACACGAAGGCACGAAGAAGAAGGAAGCCACGAAGGAAGGTTGGCTCGCTCGCCCTTCGTGGCTTCCTGTTCCTTCGTGTCCTTCGTGTGAATCTTTTCTGCTTCGCTGCGCTCGCAATGACGAGTTGCGGAAAACGCATGCCTCCCCTATAGGCGCGCCCTTCCCCGGCCATGGTCATCCCTGGAGGCGTGGCGGGGTCTTTTTTATTGGAGACGCAAAAAATGAGCGAACAGCTGACGCTGCCCGCCGAAGCGCGCGACCGGGCTGGCAAGGGAGCCTCCCGGGCATTGCGCCGCGATGGCCGGGTGCCCGCCGTGGTCTACGGCGAAAAGAAGGAACCTCTGTCGATCCACGTCGAGGAGAAGCTCCTGTCGAAAATGCTTTCGACCGGCCACTTCATGAACACCGTCGTGATGATCGATTTCGAGGGCAAGCCGCACCGCACCCTGCCCAAGGCGGTCGATTTCCACCCGGTGTCGAGCCGGCCGATCCACGTCGATTTCCTGCGCATCGGCGAGCACACCAAGGTCACCGTCGCGGTGCCGGTGCGCTTCGACAATGACGAGGAATCGCCGGGCCTCAAGCGCGGCGGCGTGCTCAACGTCGTCCAGCACGAGCTCGAGATCGTCTGCGACGCGGCGCACATCCCGAACGAGATCCACATCGACCTGACCGGGCTCGAGATCGGCGATTCGATCCACATCAGCGCAGTGAAGCTCCCCGACGGCGTCGTCCCGTCGAACAAGGACGAGGACTTCACGGTCGCGACGATCGTCTCCCCGTCGGCGATGAAGGCCGAGGAAGAGGAAGAGGCCGCGGCTGCCGCCGCCGAAGGCGAACTTGCCGAGGGCGAGGAAGCTGCCGAGGGCGAAGGCGAAACTGCCGCCGAGGGCGAAGGCGAAGAGTAGGATAGTCCCTCCCCGTCGCATCGCGATGGGGAGGGGGACCATTCCCCGCAGAGGGAATGGTGGTGGGGTTAGCAGGCGCCCGTGCCACTTACCCCACCCCCATGCTTCGCATGGTCCCCCTCCCCAGCTAAGGCTGGGGAGGAACTAAGCCATGCAACTCTGGGTCGGCCTCGGCAATCCGGGCACCAAATACGCCCTGCACCGGCACAATGTCGGCTTCATGGCAGCCGACATCATCGCCGAGGTTCACGATTTTTCGCCGTGGACCAAGAAATTCCGCAGCCTCGTCGCCGAAGGCCGCGTCGGCCGCGAGCGCATCCTGCTGCTCAAACCCCAGACCTATATGAACGACAGCGGCGACGCGGTTCAGCAGGCGCTCAATTTCTACAAGCTCGATCTGGACGCTTTGACCGTGTTCCACGACGAACTCGACCTCGCCCCGTTCAAGGTCAAGGTCCGGGTCGGCGGCGGGCTCGCCGGCCATAACGGGTTGCGCTCGATCGACGCCGTGTTCGGCCCCGACTTCCGCCGCGTGCGGATCGGCATCGGCCACCCCGGCCCCGGCCTCAAGCACCTCGTCACCCCCCACGTTCTCGGCAATTACGCCAAGTCGGAGATGGAGCCGCTGAGCGACGTCCTCGCCGCGATCGCCGCCGAGGCCGACTGGCTCGCCGACGGCGACGACGCCCGCTTCATGAGCGAAGTCGCGCTAAGGCTGCAGCAGGGCGAATGACCCGCTCGCTCTTCGCCACCCAGCTCTATGAGACGGGACTCGGCGACGAGCGCCTGCTGGACGACCTCGCCCATTCGATCCGCGCGTTCGCAAGTGACGACGAAGCCGGGCGCCGCTGGTCGAACGAGCATCGTTATGCCGGCTACACCAGCTACGCCTCCTTGAACGACCTGCCGAAGCGCGACCCGGCCTTCGCCGACCTGGCAAAGCTCCTGACCCGCCACGCCGCCGCCTTCGCGCGCGAGCTCGGCTGGGAGCGCAAGCCGAAGCTCGACAGCCTGTGGGCGAACCTGTTGAAATCCGGTGGGCAGCACAGTGGGCACATCCACCCGCACAGCGTGATTTCCGGGACTTTCTACGTCGCCGTGCCGGACGGCTCAGGCGCCATCCGGTTCGAGGACCCGCGCCTGCCGCTGATGATGGCCGCCCCGCCCCGCGCCGAGACGTTCGTCACCGTCCAGCCCCGCCCGGGGCTGCTGCTGCTGTGGGAAAGCTGGCTCCGCCACGAGGTGCTGCCCGGCACCGGCAAGGGCGAGCGGCTCTCGGTCAGCTTCAACTTCGCCTGACGATGCAGCGCGTCATGGTCATCGGCTCGCCCGGTTCGGGCAAATCGACGCTCGCCACCGTGCTCGCCCGGCGCACCGGCCTGCCGCTGATCCACCTCGACAAGGAACATTGGCGCTCGGGCTGGATCGAGCCGACCAGGGACGAGTGGCGCCGGCGAGTCGCCGAGCTCGCGGCCGGTGAGCGCTGGCTGATCGACGGCAACTATGGCGGAACGCTCGAGCTTCGCCTCGCCCGCGCCGACACCGTCATCGACCTCGAATTCCCCGCCTGGCTGTGCGTATGGCGAATCCTGAAGCGGGTCGGGACGTCATGGCGTCAGGTCCGCCCCGACATGGCCGAGGGCTGCCCCGAGCAGTTCAACCTCGAGTTCCTGGTCTACACCGCGACCTTCCCGTGGACGGCTCGGAAGCGTGCCGACGTCAAGCTCGCCCGCTTCGAGGGCAAGCATGTCCACCTGCGCAGCCCGGCCGAAGCGCGCCGCTTCCTGGAATCCTTTTCGTCACCCCGGACTTGATCCGGGGCCTGCCTTCCTTCTAGCGGCGTTTGAAAGAACAGGCGGATCCCGGCTCGAGGCCGGGACGACGCTTTCCCAATTGGAGATCACATGGGCTTCCGCTGCGGCATCGTCGGCCTGCCGAACGTCGGCAAATCGACGCTTTTCAATGCCTTGACCGAAACCGCCGCGGCGCAGGCGGCGAACTATCCGTTCTGCACGATCGAGCCCAACGTCGGCCGCGTCGCGGTCCCCGACCCGCGCCTCGACCGGATCCGCGAGATCGCCAGGTCGGCGCAGGAGATCGAGACCCAGATCGAATTCGTCGACATCGCCGGCCTGGTCCGCGGCGCGTCCAAGGGCGAAGGTCTCGGCAACCAGTTCCTCGCCAACATCCGCGAGGTCGACGCGATCGTCCACGTGCTGCGCTGCTTCGAGGGCGGCGACGTCACCCATGTCGAGGGCCGGGTCGACCCGATCGCCGACGCCGAGACGGTCGAGACCGAGCTGATGCTCGCCGATTTGGAATCGCTCGAGCGGCGCGTCCCCAACCTGGTCAAGAAGGCGCAGCAGGGCGACAAGGAGGCGAAGATCGAGGCGAGCGTGCTCGGACAGGCGCTCGACCTGCTCCAGGAGTCGAAGCCGGCGCGGCTGGTGAAACCCAAGGACCATGAGGAGGAAAAAGCGCTGCGGCGCGCGCAGCTGCTGACCGCCAAGCCGGTGCTGTACGCGTGCAACGTCGACGAGGAGCATGCCGCCGACGGCAACGAGCACAGCGCGCGGGTCCTCGACCGTGCCCGCAGCGAGGGCGCCGAAGCCGTAGTCATCTCCGCTGCGATCGAAGCCGAAATCGCCACCTTGCCGCCGGACGATCGCGAGCATTTCCTGTCCGACCTGGGCCTGCACGAGACCGGCCTCAACCGGATGATCCACGCCGCTTACAAGCTGCTTGGGCTCATCACGTTCTACACGGCGGGGCCCAAGGAAGCGCGCGCCTGGACGGTGCACAACGGGGCGAAGGCTCCGGAGGCCGCCGGCGAGATCCACACCGATTTCGAGCGCGGCTTCATCCGCGCCGAGACCATCGCCTATGACGACTTCGTCAAGTTCGGCGGCGAGGCCGGCGCCAAGGACGCCGGGCGGATGCGGGCCGAGGGCAAGGACTATGTCGTGCAGGACGGCGACGTCCTGCTGTTCCGCTTCAACGTCTAGCTTCGCGGAACAGGCCGATCGCCAGCGCTCCGGTGATCACGATCGCCGCATAGCTTGCCGCTTCCGGAATGACGTGGCTCCCGACGACGATCTGGAAGTGAGTCATGAGCCGATAGATGTGCGCCAGCGTCATCGCCGCGAAGATGATCGCGGCGATCAGTGTGATCGGTCGATTTCCCATTGGTCCCTCCGCTCCAACCGCGGCACCTTACTCTTCGATCCAGCGTTGCGCGAGCCGCAGGGTGAGCAGCACCCACAGCATCCCGAACGCCCACCCGCCGATCACGTCGCTCGGCCAATGCACCCCGAGCATCACCCGGCTGGTGCCGATCGCCAGCGACAACAGGATCGCGCCCGCCACCGCCGGCCGCTGCCAGCGAGTCTTGGCCGTCAGCGCCAGCGCCACCGCCAGATAGAAGATCATCGAGCTTGCCGCATGCCCGCTCGGAAAGGACGAGGTCTTGACCACGACGAGATGCGGCTCGAGGTCCGGCCGGACCCGCGCGATCCAATATTTCTGGAGCTCGCTAAGCCCCCGGCCGAGCGCGACGATCGCGACCAGCGCCAGCGGCAAGTGACGATGTCCCGCGATCCACAGCCCCACCGCGCAAACGATCCCCGCGGCGATCAGCACGGTCGGGTCGCCGAGCGCCGTCAGGCCGTGCGCGACCACGGCAAGCTCGGGCCGGTGCCCGGCGTAGAGCGCCTCGTAGATCGCCCGGTCGAGCGGCCCGCCGCCGAACCGCAGCATCGCCAGCCACAGCGCCGCGAGCGCGACGAGCGCCGCGCCGAAGCGCAGCTCCGCCGGGCGGATCGCTAGAACTTAACGCCCGTCCGGAGGCCGATCGTCCGCGGCCGCCCGGGAACGACCAACACGCGCGTGCAGCTGCCGCAGTTCACCCCGCGCGACAGCTCGTCGCGGCTGTCGAAGATATTGGTGACGAACGCCTCGATATTCCACTTCGGCCAGTCGAGCCCGGCAAAGAAGTCGACCACGGTCGATGACCGGATCTTGCCTTCCCACAGGGCCGGGTCGCAGGTGGCAAACCCGAGCGAGGTGCAGTCGAAGCCGACTCCGGAGAGCGGGGTCAGGGTGCGCAACGATGTCTTCGCCGAGCCCTTGTAGGCGATTCCGCCCTGGACGTGCGCCTTGACGTCGCCCCAGGCCGCGAAGCTGTAGCGCGCCGTCGCCGAGCCCTTGAACTTGGGTGTGACCGGCAGGCGGCTCCCGCTCGGCACCGAGATGAAGCTCAAGGTGCAGTCGGGCGTGGTGTCATCGACGGTGCCGCAGACGTTCCCCTTGGTCTTGGCGTCGGTGTAGGCGGCCGAGGCGTTCAGAGTCAGTCCGCCGCTGGCATAGTTGATGTCGGTCTCGACGCCGTTGATCTTGGCGTCCTTGCCGTTGTGGATCTCGGTGAAGCTGTTCTGGCCGAGGAAGCTGAACTGGAACTTCTTCCACTTCTGGTGATAGAGCGCGCCGTTCCAGCGGAATGGGCCGAACGTCGTCTTCCACCCGAGCTCCCAGTTGCTCAGGAAGTCGGCGTCGTACGGCGGAACATCGCCGCGGCGGTTGATTCCGCCCGGCCGGAAGCCGCGCGACCAGGTGGCGTAGAACATCAGCCCGTTCTGCGGCCGCCAGGTCGCGTTGAGGCGATGGATGAAGCCGCTGTCCTTGACCCGCTTGGGCACGACCTTGCCGTTCACGAAATCGCCGAGGTTGGTGCACGGCCCGCCCGCGACCACCGGCGGCAGGAGCGTCCGATCGCTTGCATAGGTGTCGGTGTCGCGGTCGTAGAGCCGCTCGCCGCTTGCCGTCCAGCATTGCGCGACGCCGGTCCGGTTGCTGCCCGCGGCGTTGCGCGGAAAGGCCGAGAAGGGCCCGTCGCCGCCGTCGCCCGGGTTCCGGCCGAAGCCGAAGAAGCCGATCAGACTGTTGTCGAACTTGTACCATCGCCCGCCGGCGGTCAGCGTGATCTGCGGCGTGACGTCGAAGCTCGCTTCGCCGAACGCGGCGTAATCCTTGTCGACGCGATGCTGCTGGGTCAGCCACAAGGTCCCCGGCAGTCCGTTGACCGAGACGAAATCGGCGAGGCCGTCGACCTTATAGTCCTGGTGGATGAGGTTCGACTGGCGCTGATAGAACAGGCCGGCGATCACCCGGAACGGTTTGTCCGCGGGCGACGCGAAGCGCAGCTCCTGGCTCATTTTCTTGAAATGGTCGGTGCCGATGATGAACTGCTGCGGATTGACCGTCCGATTTCCGGCGGAGTCGAGATAATAGAACACGCCGAGGCCGCGGCCGTAGGCGCCGCCATAATAGTCCGAATAGAGGAAATCGTAGGCGTCGGCGTAATCGGCGTAATCGCTGACCGAGAAGGTCTTGCGGTCCATGTAGGCGCCGGCATAGGTCACGTCGAAATTGGCGATCTTGCCCTGGATGGTCAGCGCCGCCTGCCAGAACTTGTCCTTGCGCACGTCGTCGCGGAAGCGGTCGATCTTGTACGCCCCGTTGTCGAGGTTGGGGTCGAAGAAGAACACGCCGTTGGCCTTCATATGCTGGTACATGAAGGTCGGCGTGGCGGTCCAATTGTCGTTGAGGTCGACCTTCAGCGCGGCGCGGCCGCCGTAGGTGGTCAGGTCGTTGAAATTCTTCTTTTCCAGCCCGCTATTGGTGACGGTGATGTCGGGCACTTCGTCGGCACCCACTGGCGGGTCGTCGAACACGTAATAGGTCCGCTCGCCGTGGATATTGTCGATGTAGCCGGCGTCGTGCTGCCAGAAGGCGGCCCCGCGGAACGCGATCCGGTCGGCGAGCGGGACGTTGATCATGCCCTCGAGCTTGCCGCCGAAGTCGCCGCCGTGGGCGACGCTGTTGACCTCGGCGTCGACGCGGCCGGTAGTTACGCCCAGCTCGGGCTTGTTGGTGATGATGCGGATGGTTCCGGCTTCGCTCGACGCGCCGTAGAGCGTGCCCTGCGGCCCGGCGAGGCTCTCGATCCGGGCGATGTCGTAGATGTGGACGTCGAGCGTCCCGCCGATGGTCGTGATCGGCTGCTCGTCGAGGTACGAGCCGACCGACGGCAGCGAGCCCGAGTGGTTGCCGTCGCCGCCGGTTGCGACGCCGCGCATGTAGACCACGGTGACGCCCGGCTGGGACGACTGGAAGCTGACCGACGGCAGCTGCTTGGTGTATTCTTCGAAGTTCGAGATGTTGAGCTGGTCGAGCCGCTTGGTGCCGATCGCCTGGACGCTGATCGGGACGTTCTGGAGATTCTCCTCGCGCTTGGTCGCGGTGATGATGATCTCGGTCTGGTCGGTCCCCTCGGCGGCAGGCGCCGGCGCGGGGGCTGTTCCGGTCGCTGGCGGAGTTTGCGCGAAGGCCGGCGTTGCGAGCGCTGTGGATGCGAGTAGCCCGAGCAGAGCTGAGCGGAACGTGCGGTCGTTCATCGAATGCCCCCATTCGCTATGTGACCGGCATAGCGACAGAGCGCAGCGCGCTTGTCAACGGCAACTATGACGGACGCGTGACGATTATCGACCTAGCGTTGCGTGAATGACGCGGGCGCCTCGGGATAGGCGTCGAGGACCTCGCCCAGCGCCGCCTTGAGCGGGCCGAGATGCGACTCGTAGGGCCGCCATTCGTCGGTCGCGTCGCGATAGATCGGCTGGCGCACCTGCTCCGAGCTCGCCGTGCGCACGGCGCGGTCGGTCTTGTAGAACTCGAGGCAGGCCGGTTCGAACTCGAGCCCGCAGTAGTCGAGCAGCGCGCGAACCTCGGCTTCGGTGTCCTCGACCATTCGCTCGTAGATCACCCGGTGGACGCGCCCCGGCAGGACCGCGTCGACATGCGCCATCAGCCGCACATAATCGGCGTAATAGCGACCGACGTCCGAAAGATCGTAGGTGAACGGCTGTCCGCGCGCGAAATGCTGGCGAAAATTCGAGAAGCAGCAGCCGAGCGGGTGCCGCCGCGCGTCGATGATCTTGGCATTGGGCAGGATCAGCTGGATGAACGGGACGTGGACCCAGTTGTTCGGCAGCTTGTCGATGAACAACGGACGGGCCGTTCGCCGCTGGACTCCGCTGCGCTTCAGATACTCTTCGCCGAGATCACCGCGTTCCTGTTCGGTAAGTTTGAGCGCGCCCTTGGGATAGACTCCGGCCTTTCGGGCCAGCGCGGGAATGTCCGCCAGCTCGGAGGTCCCTTCCACCAGGCTGTGACTCGCGAGGATCTGCTCGACCAGGGTCGACCCGGCCCGCGGCATGCCGACGATGAAGATCGGGTCGGGCGCGTCGCAGCCGCCGGTTCGCTCGGCGAATACCGGCGCCGTGAACTTTTCGATGCAGCGATCGACCGTGCTGGTGAGCCGTCCGGCTTCATAGGGCTCCTGTTTCAGCCGAATCGCATTGCCCGACGCATAGTGGCCGAAGGCCTCCTCCCACCTTCCGGAATCGTGCATCGCCTTGCCGAGCGCGAACTCGAGGTGCAGCCGATCGTCGTCGCTCAACTCGGCGCGGTTGAGCGCGTCTGCCATCGCCGCCACGTCCGAGTCATCGAACTTGACCGTCTTCAGGTTGGCGAGGCTCCACCAGGCTTCGCCGAGCGTCGGCCTGACTGCGATCGACCGGCGATAGGCGGCGACTCCGTCCGCCTGCCGTCCGATCGTCTTCAACATATGGCCGTAGCTCAGCAGCACGCGCGGTTGTCGGGGCGACCGTTCGAGCACGTCTTCATACAATTGGATTGCCTGCTCGAAGTCGCCGAGACGCCCGAGCGTGGCGGCCTTCAAATTCCAATGCCCCGGGTCGTCGGGTTCGGCGGCGAATACATCGTCGAGCAGTTCGAGGGCCTCGGCCGGCCGTCCCATCCGGCCGAGCACGAGCGCAAGGTTTGCCTTGGCGGCCGTCCAGTCCGGCGCCAGCTCGACCGCCCGGCGCAGCAGATGCTCCGAATCGCGCCACCGCCCGATCCGCGCCGCGAGCTCGCCCAGCATGCGGATCGCCGAGACGTCGAACGGGTCTTCCTTGAGGTGCGGCTTCAAGAGCCGCTCGGCGACGTCGAGCCGGTTCTCGTTCATCGCCATCGCCGCCTCGATCAGGCGTGGATGCCATCGGCCGGTCACGGGTGCCTGCGTCGCCACGGCGAGAGCCTAGCGCCTCGATTTCGGCGGGGGAAGCAATCCAGCCGGCGCACAACTGGATTGCTTCGCCGCTGCGCTCCTCGCAATGACGGCGCATGAGATATTTCGAAGATCTGGAAGTCGGCGCCGAGACCGAGTTCGGTTCCTATGCGGTGACCCGCGAGGAAGTGCTCGAGTTCGCCCGCAAATACGACCCGCAGCCGTTCCATCTGTCCGACGAGGGTGCCGCCAAAACCCACTTCGGCCGGCTCTGCGCGAGCGGGTGGCACACTGCGGCGATGACCATGGCGGTGATCGCCCGCAAGGTCGTCGGCGAGGAGCAGGCGGGCCTCGGCTCGCCCGGGATCGACGAATTGCGCTGGCTGAAGCCGGTCTATCCCGGCGACACGCTGCACGTCCGCGGCAAGATCATCGACAAGACGCCGTCGCGCTCGAAGCCCGAGCTCGGTTCGTTCCGCACCGAGACGACCGTCACCAACCAGGACGGCGTCCCGGTGATGCGCTTCACTTCGATCGTGTTGATCCGGCGGCGGCCGACGGAGACGACCGCCGCCTAAGGACCCTCAGTCTTTGTTTTTCGGTGCGTGCCGTCGCCAGAAGTCGTTCGACCGGCTGCTCGAATCGTTCGAGCTCGACGTGCTCTGCGACGAGGACGACGAGCTGCCGCCGTGCCGCCAGTAGCCGCGGTCCGAGCCGCGCGACGTCGTCGTCGCGCTGGTCGAGTCGACGCTGCGCGTGCGGATCCGCTTGAACCCGCTCCAATTCTCGCGCGGCGTGATGCTCGAGGTGCGGACGCCCGTCGTGGCGGTCGTGCCGTTGGTCATGCGGTTGAACTTGTCCCGCCAATATTGCCGCTCGGCATCGGTGATTTGGCGGCGATGGTGGTTGCGGTCGTACACGTAATAGCCGCTGCCCGGATAATAATAGCCGTTGTACCAGCCGTACGGATAGCCGCCGTAGCCATAGCCGAGGTAATCGCCGAACCCGCCGTACGGATTGCCGTAGCCGTAGCCGCCATAGGGCGACCCATAGCCGTAGCCATAACCCCCGTAGGGCGAGCCGTAGCCGTACCCGCCATAGGGCGAGCCGTAGCCGTAGTTGCCGTAGCCGTAATTGCCGTAGCCGGTGCCGAGGCCGCCGTAGAGGCCGTTGTAGCCGCAGCCGGCGAGGCTGATGCCGCTGATTAACGCCACAGCGGCGAGGCGCAGATTAAGGACGCGCATGTCGAGTCTCCAAAACACCGGAGGGAACTCATCTGCGATGACGCCCGGCCGCGTGAACCGCGGCTGAACCTAGCCGGCGATCTTCGCCTTGGCCTTGGCGCGGGCGGTCTTGGCTCGGTTCTCGGGGTCGAGCGGCCCGGTCACCCGCACCGCGCGCTTCGCCTCGTGCCAGATCTGGCGGTAGGCGAGATAGGCCAGCACCGACGCGAACAGCAGGAACACGACCACCGCGAGCCCGGCGGCGTGACGGTTGCCGAGGTTCGGCTCGCCTGCCCAGACGAGGAAAGCGGCGACGTCCTGCGCCATCTGGTCGACGGTCGGCTTGGTCCCATCGGCGTAGGTCACCTGCCCGTCGCTGGTCAGCGGCGGCGGCATGGCGATGTTGAGGTTCGCGAAATAGGGGTTGTAGTGAAGCCCCGGCGGGGTCTTGGCGTCCGGGAATTTGTGCAGCAGCTCGGCCGGCTGGTTCTGGTAGCCGGTGAGGAGCGAATAGACGTAGGCGGCCCCACCCTCGCGCGCCTTGGTGATCAGCGTCAGGTCGGGCGGCAGCGCGTTGTTGTTCGCTGCCCGCGCCGCGGTCTCGTTCGGGAACGGCGCCGGGAAGGTGTCGGACGGCAGCGCCTTGCGCGTCGCCGGCTCGCCCGTGTCGGGGTTGATCGACGGGACCTCGGTCTTCCAGTCGGACGCGATTTTCTTGATCTCGGCCTCATTGTAGCCGAGCCCCTTGAGCTCACGGAACGAGGCGAGCTTCAGGCTGTGGCACGCCGAGCAGACCTCCGAATAGACCTGGAAGCCGCGCTGCAGCTGCGCCTGGTTATGCTTGAAGCTGCCGAACGGACCATCGCTGGCCAGCGCGAGATGCTTCGGCTCCTTGTGGAACTCCTCCGCCGGGAGCGGCGCCGGCGGGCTGGTGAAATAGGTCGAAAGGTTGCCGATCATGGCGATCAGCAGGACGCCTGCGAAGACGACCCCGACAACGAAACTGATGACCCGAATCATGTCTGCCCCTGCCCCTTTAACCAGCCGTCGCCACGGATCCGCGGCGCGGCCTGCCCCGGCCTGCCGGTGCCGCTTCCGCAGCCTCGCCGTGAAGCACCGATTCGCTGATCGAATTGGGCAGCGGATCGGGCGTCTCGAACGCCGATACGATCGGCAGGATCACCAGGAAGTGGAGGAAGTAGTAGGCCGCCGCGATCTGGCCGAGCGCGATGTTGAACGGGTTGATCTCGGCGCCGCCGACGTAGCCGAGGACGATGACGTCGGCGACCAGCAGCCAGAAGAACCGCTTGAACACCGGCCGGTAGCTGCCCGAGCGGACCGGCGACTTGTCGAGCCACGGCAGGAAGAACAGCAGCAGGATCGAGGTGAACATCGCCAGCACGCCCCACAGTTTGGCGGGCAGGATGAAGTCGGCGGTGAACGAGCGCAGGATCGCGTAGAACGGCCAGAAATACCATTCGGGGACGATGTGCGCCGGGGTCGAGAGCGCGTTCGCCGGAATGTAATTGTCGGCATGCCCGAGATAGTCGGGGGCGTAGAAGGTGACGATCGCGTAGAGCGTCAGGAACGCCCCGGCGAACCAGCCGTCCTTGGCCGTGTAGAACGGGTGGAACGGCAGCGTGTCCTTCTCTTCCTTGACGTCGACCCCGGTCGGGTTGCCCGACCCCGGGATGTGCAGCGCCCAGATGTGGAGGATGACCACCGCGGCGATCACGAAGGGCAGCAAATAGTGGAGCGAGAAGAAGCGGGTCAGCGCCGCCTGGTCAGGCGCATAGCCGCCGAGCAGCCACACCCGGATCGGCTCGCCGACCAGCGGGAAGGCCGAGAAGAAGCCGGTGATGACCTGCGCCCCCCAATAGCTCATCTGGCCCCACGGCAGGACGTAGCCCATGAAGGCCGTGGCCATCATCAACAAATAGATGACGAGCCCGAGCATCCACACCAGTTCGCGCGGCGCCTTGTATGAGCCGTAGAACAGGCCGCGGAAGATGTGGATGTAGACCACGATGAAGAAGAAGCTGGCGCCGTTCATGTGGGCGTACCGCAGCAGCCAGCCGGCGTTGACGTCGCGCATGATCAGCTGGTTGACCGAGTTGAACGCGCCGTCCGCGGTCGCATAGAAATGCATCGCCAGGACGATGCCGGTGATGATCTGGATGGTCAGGAAGATCCCGGCCAGGACCCCGAAGTTCCACCACAGGTTGAGGTTGCGCGGCACCGGATAGCCGGGCCCGGTGGCATGGTAGACGATGCGCGGCAGCGGCAGCCGGTCGTCGAGCCAGCGCATGAACGGATGCTTGGGTTCGTAGGGCTTGGCCCAGGAAAAGCTCATTTCTTCGCTGCCCCGATCTCGACAATGGTCGGCGATTTGAATTCGTAGTCCGGCACCTGCAGGTTGAGCGGCGCCGGGCCCTGCCGGATCCGGGCGGCGGTGTCGTAGGCCGAGCCGTGGCACGGACAGAAATAGCCGCCGTACGGCCCCCGGTTCTCGCCCTCGGCAATGCCGAGCGGAACGCAGCCGAGATGGGTGCAGACGCCGAGCGTGATCAGCCAGTTCAGCTTGCCCGGCTTGGTCCGCTGGGCGAGGCTCTGCGGGTCGCGCAGCGAGTCGAGCGGGACCGCGTTCGCGGCCGCGATTTCCTTCGGCGTCAGGTTGCGGACGAACACCGGCTGCTTGCGCCAGCTGACCTTGATCCCCTGCCCCGGCAGGACCTTGGAGATGTCGACCTCGATCGTGGCCAGCGCGAGCACGTCGGCCGACGGGCTCATCTGCACGATCAGCGGCGCCAGCGCGGCGATGGTGCCGACGCCGGCGAATGCGACCGGAGCGATATTGAGGAAATCGCGGCGGCGGATTCCGCCTTCGCCTGTCTGATCCGAGACCTCAGCAGACTTGGTGGCCATGCTTCCCCTTTTGACGCTTATGCTTGTCGGTGCCGGTGAGGCTTATGAGCGACGCCGCTCCGGCAGGGAGCCGGCGCGATTGGCGGGCCTGATAGCGAGGCATATCCCCCCTGCCAAGGCTGGAATTCGGCGGGTTTCGGCGGCCGAATCGTTTCGCCTGTGGATAAATGCTATCATGCCGACTCGACATCGGGGGTCGGGGGTGATGGACGGCTATCGCCTCTACTTGATGGACCGCTTCAGCGGTCACATCGATCATCGCCGCGATTTCCTCGCGGACAGCGAGGCTGCGGCCATCGCCATCGCCGACGGCTGGTACGAGGGCAATCCGATGGAGCTGTGGCTCGCCGGGCGCAAGCTCAAGCGCTGGGAAGCCGCGCCGCTGATGCCGCTCGATACGGCCGGCGGCTCGACCTCGAACTGAGCGACGCGCCCAAGCGCCCTTCGCCCGCGCCCGCTTGAACTTCCCATCGCCCGGCCGCCCTCTATCCTTGGCGCTTTGCTGAGGAGTGCCCACCGTCATGCCCTGGTTCATCGGCCGTACCGAAGCTTTGTCCGACCCGGAGCGCGCCCGGCGCAAGGCGCTCGAGCGGCTGCGCGGCCTCGCCGAGCTCGACGATCCCGAGAGCCTGGTCGTGCCGATCCTGATCGACGCGATCCTGATGGCCGAGAGTTACCGCGGCGCCCGCCACCAGGTCAGCTTCCTCCCCGAGCTGACGAAAAGCGTCGACGCGCTGCTGCGCGAGCTGACCATCGCCGACAAGACCAAGGAGTGGGCGCGCTCCTGACCGGTTGGCCTAGAAGTGGTGGGTGCAGAGCACCAGCAGCAGGATGATCGGGATCGGAATGCCGATCAGGTACAGCAGGATGGAGCGCATAACGTCCGCCTCCTCATATCCCCGCGGCGGCAACAATGACTCGCGCGGGCGGCGGTTCCGTCAGTCGGCGACCGCGGCCGTCCCCGGCTCGGCCTTATGCTCGCGCCGGCCGCGCAGGGCCGCGATGAACATGATCGCGGCGGCGTAGAGCACGACCACCAGGACCAGCCAGCGCAGCAGCTCGAGCGGCATGCTGACGACGAGGTAGGCGGCGACGAACACGGCGGGAATCCCCCCGATCGTCAGGCCCATCACCACCCGCAGGTCGAGGTTGCCGGTGTTGATGTGGCGAATGCTCGCGGTCGCCCCCATCAGCGCCGCGGCTCCGGCCATGATTGGGAACGACAGCCGTGGGTTCATGCCCATCAGGCTCAGGATCACCAGGGTCGGCGCGTAATTGCCGACGCCATAGTTCAGCAGGATCCCGAAAACGAAATTGGCGGCGATGGCGAGGATCGTCAGCGCCATCGGCAGCGACGTTGCCATGCCGCCGCCCGGCATCATGTGGAGGTTGGTCAGCGCATAGGCGATCGCCGCCAGGGTCAGGCCGATCGCGACGGTGAGCTGGACGATCCAGACGCGCGTCTTGTGGACCATTGGCGCGCCGATCAATCCGCCCGTCGTGCACGCGACGATGCAGCCGACGAGGAGCACTGGATCGACCTGCACGCCGAGCTGCAGGAGGAAAATGATCGATTCGACGACCGCTCCCATGGTCAGGCCGACGAGGATCGTGGGCGGGATCAGCCGGTCGGGGGTGAGCTTGCGGAACTTGAGCCAGGCGGTGGTCGGGGCGAAGGAGCCGATGCCGAGCGTGTCGAAGAAGTTGACGATCGCTCCGAGGACCAGAGTTTCGACGGCCGGCCATGCGCGCCGGGCAATCGCCGCCCTCACCAGCACGACCGCGAACACCAGCGTCGCAAGGACGATCGGCACCAGCAACGCGATCAGCATCGACGACATCGGCGAAACTCCCCCTCGTCATGCCGGGCCTGACCCGGCACCCGCCTGCCCTGTCCGCCGTTGCAAGAAGGCGGATCCCGGCCCGGGGCCGGGATGACGAACGCACCTTGCACGTTGCCGCCCGTCCCCGCAATGACGGCGCCGATGCTTGCCCTCGACGACCAGCAACAGGCGGCGCGCGACTGGTTCGAAACCCTGCGCGACCGGATCTGCGCGGCGTTCGAGGCGATCGAGCGCGAGGCCGGGTCCGATGCGTCCTTCGCCTTCACGCCGTGGGAGCGGACCGATCCTTCGGGCGAGCCGGGCGGCGGCGGCGTGCGCGGCCAACTGGCCGGCGCCGTGTTCGAGAAGGTCGGGGTTAACGTCTCGACCGTCGGCGGCGCGTTCAGTCCCGAGTTCGCCAAAAGCATCCCCGGCGCGGACGAGGACCCCAGCTTCTTCGCCACCGGGATCAGCCTCGTCGCGCACATGGCCAACCCGCACGTCCCGGCGGTGCACATGAACACGCGCTTCCTGACCACGACGAAGCGCTGGTTCGGGGGCGGCGCCGACCTCAACCCGGCGATTCCCTACGACGAGGACACCGCCGCCTTTCACGCCCGCTTCCGCGCCGCCTGCGCGGCCCACGATCCGACCTTCTACCCGCGCTTCTCGAAATGGGCGGAGGATTATTTCTGGCTTCCGCACCGCGGCGTCGCGCGCGGCGTCGGCGGCATTTTCTACGATTATCTCGAGGACCATTTCGACGCCCATTTCGCCTTCACCCGCGACGTCGGCGAGGCGTTTCTCGACGTCGTTCCCAAGCTGGTCCGCAAGCGCATGGCGACGCCTTTCACGGCCGAGGACATGGACCGGCTGCTCGAGTTCCGCGGCCGCTACGTCGAGTTCAACCTGCTCTACGACCGCGGCACCCTGTTCGGCCTCAAGACCGGCGGCAACGTCGACGCGATCCTGATGAGCCTGCCCCCGCTGGCGAAATGGAAATGAGGGCGAAGTTCCTCCCTGTTGCGAAGCAATGGGGAGGGGGACCATGCGCAGCATGGTGGTGGGGATCGAGCGCGCGGCATGCCGGGGGCATGCCGATGGCGCGAGATCGGACGCCGGAGGCGTCCGTGGGGCACCAGCGTCTTTTACCCCTCCACCATTCCCTCTGCGGGGAATGGTCCCCCTCCCCGCGAGCTGCGCTCGCACGGAGGAACGAGAAATGACCTACACTCCGCTCCCCTCCGCCGACCTCGCAGCGGTCGTCACCTACCTCGAAATGCGCGCGCCGCCGCCGGCGCTCGACTTGCCGCGGCCGACCCTGCAGCTGCGCCGTGTCGGCCAACCGACCGCCGACCACTATCGCGCCCTGTTCCGCCGAGTCGGCGCGCCGTGGCTGTGGTTCTCGCGGTTGGTGATGGCCGACGCCGAGCTGGAAGCGATCATTCGCCACCCCGACGTCACTTTGTTCGAAGTCGCCGCCGTCGAAGCCGTCGTCGGCATGCTCGAGCTCGACTTCCGTGAGGCGGGCGAGTGCGAGCTCGCGTTCATCGGGCTGGTGCCCGCGCTCGCCGGCATGGGCCACGGCAAATGGCTGTTGGCCGAAGCGGTGCGGCTGGCGTGGCGCGACGGCGTGCGCCGAGTCCACGTCCACACCTGCACCCTCGACCATCCGGCCGCGCTCGCCGCCTACCGCCGCGCCGGCTTCGTCCCCTACAAGCGCGCGATCGAGCGCTTCCCCGACCCGCGCCTCGCCGGCATCCTGCCGAAGGACTGCGCGCCTCAGGTCCCGCTTTTCGGGACCGACGCTCCGCCCGCGCCCGACAGCTGAAGATAGATTCGCGCAATCATCACGATGAACGCGGCGGTGACCGCGCCGACCGCGACCTGCGACACCAGCACGACGAGCAGCCGCGACAGGGTCATTCCGGTCGGCGGCCCGACAACGAGCGCGACCAGCAGCCCGATGATCGCGCCGACGGCGATCAGGACGCACAGAGCGGCGATGATGAACAGCAGCAGGAAGGCGAACAGCCGCCACCAGTTGCCGGCAGTCAAATGCCAGCTGCGCTGCAGAATCTGCACCGGGCCCGCCGATTCGGCGCTCGCCACGCCGACCGCCACGATCAGCCGCACGGCGAGGAAGGTCATCGCGATCAGCACCACCAGGAACCCGAGAGCGGCCGCCCCATTGGGCGGCGGCCCCTTCATCGGACCCAGCAGGCCGACCAGCAACGCCGCGAACGGCACGACCCACATCAGGAACGAGAGCAGATAATAAGGCGCTCGGCGGGCGCCGTGGGCGATCGCCTCGCCGACGCTCGTCGACGGGCCGAGCGCCAACCGGACGATCGCCAGCTGGCCGATCACTCCGATGACGATAGCGACCAGCGCGACCGCCATCCACCCGCCAGGCGCCGGCAGCTCGCCGGCCGGCGCCTGCGGCGTCACCATTTCCTGCACCGTGCCCGGGAACACCAGCATGGCCAGCGCCACGATGGCGATCAGCCGCCCGTCGCGACGCAGCACTTCGCGGGTCTCGTCCCACGCCTTGGAGAGCGAAAGCTTGGCGGCCATGATATCCCCTGTCTTCGCAGGCCCGATGGCGGGCCGTGCCGGACCCGCCTTATGCGGAGGCGAGGGGCGCGGCGCAACGCCGCTTGCCGAGGCGGGCCGCGAACGCCATCTCCAGTGCAGTCATGGACGATCTCGACGACATCGAATGGCGGGTCAGCGCGGCGCCGGTCGCTTATGCCGAGGCTCTCGCCTTCATGGAGGAGCGCGCCGCGGCGATTCGCGCCGGGACCGAGCGTGAGTGCGTGTGGCTGCTCGAGCACCCGCCTTTGTTCACCGCCGGCACCAGCGCCGACCCGGCCGAGCTCACCAATCCGCGCGATTTTCCGGTGTTCGAAGCCGGCCGCGGCGGCCGCTACACCTATCACGGCCCGGGCCAGCGGGTCGGTTATGTGATGCTCGACCTGGAGAAGCGCGGAAAGGACATCCGCTGCTTCGTTCACGCGCTCGAACAGTGGATGATCGACGCTCTGGCTCCGTTCGGCGTTAATGCCCACCGCGCCGAGGGCCGCATCGGCATCTGGGTCGGCGACGGCGCCGGCGAAGCGAAAATCGGCGCGCTCGGGGTGCGCGTGAAGCGCTGGGTGACACTCCACGGCTTCGCCATCAACGTCGCTCCGGACCTTAGCCATTTCACCGGGATCGTGCCGTGCGGGATCGCCGATTTTGGGGTCACCAGCCTCGCCCAACTCGGGAAACAAATCCCCCTAATACGGGTTGATGACGCCTTGAAGAACAACTTCCGTCTGTTTCTCAACAGGTTGGGACAGCCATGCAAAGTCTCTTGATGGGAAGTTGCGCTTCAGACTATTGTGCGCGCGATTTGCGACGCGGGCGACCGCTGCAGATCGCAATAATCTAGGGAGTCTTGAATGCGTGCTCTTATCCTGGTCGCTGGTGCGGCCCTGGCGGTGTCGGCTTGCAGCAGCAACGACGCGGCCAACAATGACACGAATGCCGACGCGAACGCCATGACGGACGTCAATGCGACGACCGACATGAACGCGACGACCGACATGAATGCGACGACGGACATGAACGCGGTGAACGCCGCCGACACGGCCAACGCCGCTGCCGACACGGCCAATGCCGCTGCGGCGAATGCCGACGCCGCTGCCAACAACGCGCAGTAATTTTTAACGCCTCCGGTCACTCGGGGGCGTTGGCGTTTGAAGAGGCTGCCGGTACTTGCCGGCAGCCTCTTTTTTGGAGCCAGCGGATGCGCTTTTGGATCCTGCTCGCCGGCCCGGCGCTATTGCTCGCCGCATGCGGCGGCAACGGCCAGGCCGACAACACGATCAACGCCGATGCCAGCCTGTCGGCGGAAGGCTTTTCTTCGAACGACGTGACCGCGATCGACGCGGTGACCGGCGACTCGGCGAACATGGCGGCCGACGTCAATTATGTCGGCGAGGCCAACGACCTCGGCGACGGGGACGGCGGCTCCTCCGAGCCCGCCTCCAGCGGCTCGGCCCCAAGGCGCGCGCCGGGCAACACCGCGGACGCCAACGCGGCCGCTCCGGAGCCGGCCGCCAACGCGACCGCGCCCGCGCCCGCGACCTCCAACAATTCGATCTAGGGCAGTCCGACGACCTTGTGCGCCTGGAGGGTCAGGCGCCACTTCGGCCGCTCCATTGCCAGCTTGATCGCGGCGTCGATTGCGCCCTTGCGGTCCGCGCAGTCCATCGGCTGCACCAGGAAATGGCCGAAATCCCAACGTTCGAGCTCGGCCGGGTCGATCCCGGCCTGCGGCCACACCAGCTTCAGCTCGTCGCCCGAGCGCTGGACCACCTGCGTGCCGGCCTTGGGGCTGACGCAGATCCAGTCGAGCCCGGCGACCGCCGGCAGCGTGCCGTTGGTCTCGACCGCGACTCGGAAGCCGCGGTCGTGGAGCGCATCGACCAGGGCGCGGTCGAGCTGGAGCATCGGCTCGCCCCCCGTGACCACCGCCAGCCGCTCCTCCGCCCCTCGGCCCCACAAGCCCGCGACATGGTCGGCCAGCGCCTCCGCGTCGGCGAACTTGCCGCCGCCCTCCCCGTCGGTGCCGACGAAATCGGTATCGCAGAAATTGCATTGCGCGCTCGCCCGATCAGCATCGCGCCCTGACCACAGGTTGCAGCCGGCGAAGCGGACGAACACCGCGCGGCTCCCCGCCTGGACGCCCTCCCCCTGCAGCGTCAGGAATGCCTCCTTGACGGCGTAGGTCATGCGTAGCTCGTCGGATCGGCGAGGCCCGCCTCGGCGAACCCCTTGGCGCGCAGGCGGCAGGCGTCGCACTGTCCGCAATGGGTCCCGTCGGGCAGCGGGTCGTAGCAGCTGTGGCTCAGCGCCGGATCGAGCCCGAGTCGGGCCGCCTCGCGCGCGATGTCGGCCTTGGTCAGGTGGAGCAGCGGCGCGTGGATGGTGAACTTGTCGCCTTCGACCCCCGCCTTGGTCGCCAGGTTCGCCAGAGTCTCGAACGCCGCGACGAACTCCGGCCGGCAGTCGGGGTAGCCCGAATAATCGAGCGCGTTGACGCCGACGAAGATGTCGCGTGCGCCGCTCGCCTCGGCGAGACCGAGGGCGAGGCTCAGGAAGATCGTGTTGCGCGCCGGGACGTAGGTCACCGGAATGCCCTCGCCAACGCCGGCCTTCGGCACCGCGATGTCGCTGGTCAGCGCCGAGCCGCCGAACGCGGTGAGATCGAGCGGCACGACGATATGCCGGTCCGCCAGGCGCTCGGCGATCGCCGCCGCCGACTCGAGCTCGATGCGATGCCGCTGGCCGTAGTCCACGGTCAGCGCGGTGACCGAAAAGCCGGCCTCGCGCGCCACAGCGGCGCAGACCATCGAATCGAGCCCGCCGGACAGGAGAACGACTGCGGATTGCATTGGAGCCCTTTATCCTCCCCCAGCTTGCTCGGGGAGGAATAAAAGAAGGGCCGCCGGTCTTGCGAGCGGCGGCCCTAGGTATCGGGCGGTTAAGCCCGATTGGGAGGAAAGCGTGCCAAATCCGGCACCCAACTCCTTTAGCTGACGATGGTTAAACGGGGCCTTAATGAGCCGAGGCGGATTGCCGCGGGCTGCATTCGCCGACCCGCCGCGCCTGAATCACATAGTTGAACGGCAGGTCGTCGGCGATGCCCTGGGTCTCGATCCGGATCGAGCGCGGGGTCAGCACGTCGATCTTCGACCGGCCGAAGCCGCCGCCGGCGCAGGTGTAATGGACCAGCACGCCTTCCGGCCGGTCGCTGATCACCACCCGCGTGCAGGGCCGGCCGCGGTGCTCGTAATTCGCCAGGGTCATCGGATCGGCGACGCAGAGGCGCGGACGGACGCCCGGACCGAGGCGATCGATCTCCCACAGCCCGCCTTCGACCCGCGCAAGCGAAGTCGGGCGCCCGGCAGCACCGAGCGCCAGGATCAAGGCTGCGCCCCCGGCGCAGATCATGACCGAGCCCACGACCTTCATGACTGGCTGCTTAGCATACACGAGTTAAAGCTTGTTTTCCGCCGGAATCGTTACTGGACCTCGCCCGGCTCGATCGTGAAGCTCGACGAGCAGAAGGCGCAGTCGACGCGGATCAGGCCGTCGTCGCCGACCATCGCCGCGCGCTCCTCGGCCGGGAAGCGGCGAATCACCGAGCGGACATAGTCGGGGTCGCAGCGGCAGCCCTTGGCGAGCGGAATCGCGGCCAACGTCCGCACCTCGTCCTCCTCGTGGAACAGGCGCCACACGATCTCGTCGAGCGGCAGGCCGGGGTCGGTCAGCTCCTCCGGCTTGATCGAGCCGGCCAGCACCGCGATGTGGGGCCAGTCGGGATGGTCGAGCCGGGTGTGCAGCCGGTCGCGGCCTTCCTCGCCTTCGGGGAGGTGCTGGAACAGCAAACCGCCGGCCGTCCACTGCCCGCCGCGCTTCTCCGCCGCGAGGCGAACGATGCTCGGGATCTGCTCCGACTGCGCGAAATAGCTTTGCGCCGCATCGCCGAGGTTCTTGCCCTCGATTGGGACGATGCCCTGGTAGCGCTCGTTGGACTGCGGCTGGTCGAAGGTGATGGCGAGATAGCCGTCGCCGAACAGCTCCTTGAGCGCCGGGTTGCGCGACGCGTCGGCCAGCCGCTCGCGGTCGAAGCGGACGTAGCCGCGCAGGTCGCCGCCGAGATAGTCGCAGACCATCAGGTCGACGATCCCGCCCTGGGTCTGGGCCTGCAGCGTCATCTGCCCCTGGCGTTCCTTCAACAGCGAGCCGAGCAAGGCGGTCAAAGTCAGCGCTTCCGCCAGCAGTTTCTCGATCAGCGGCGGATAGCCGTGGTTGGCGAGCACGGCGTCGATCACCGGCCCAAGCCGCGCGATCCGCCCGCGCGCATCGCGCGACTTGATGGTGACGCCGAGCGCGACGTCGGTGAGAAGCTCGGTTTCGGACATGGTCGGAAGATAGGAAACGGCCGCAGCCGCGACAACAGTTCCCAGTTCCTCCCCAAGCTCGGCTTGGGGAGGGGGACCATGCGCAGCATGGTGGAGGGGTAACTGGCTCAGCGCCCTTTACCCCACCACGGGGAATGGTCCCCCTCCCCACGAGCTGCGCTCGCAGGGAGGGACTATGGCCTCAAAACTCGCCCGCGATGCCGACCCTGACCGAGCTGTTCTTGCCGCCCGCCTGCGAGAAGCCGACCCCGACCGCCATCGGGTTCTTCGTATTCAGCCGGTACATCATCGACCCGCCGGTCGCGTACTGTCCGCGATAGGCGGCGCCGTTCAGCGCATAAGTGAACTTGCCCGGCGCCGACGGGATCTGCACCGGGGTCATCGCGACGGTTGCGGCGATGCCCTGGCGGAAGCGGCGGTCGATCCCGTCGAGCTGGCTCTCGAGCGCGCCGACCTTGCCGCTAAGCGCGATCATCTCCATCGACGACGGGCCTTTGCCCAGGCCCTCCATCGCGATCGGCGCGCGGCCGAGCACGCCGTTGGCGTCGATCGTCACCATCTGAACGCCGCCCGTCTGCGCCGCGTTCGAAGCTTGGATGTCGCCGATCCTGACCGATGACCCCGTCCCTCCCAACGTCACCTGGTTCGCCGCGGTCGTGGTGGCGTGGTTGCCGATCGCGGTCGAGCCGGCGAACTGGGCCGAGGCGAAGAAGCCGAGCGCGGTGGCCGCCGCGCCGTTGGCCGAGCTGCGCGCTCCGACCGACATCGCGCCATCGCCCGTCGCCAGCGTGTTGGAGCCGAACACCAGCGCATCGTTGCCGTTGGCGGTCGAGCTTTCGCCCACGACGGTCGAGCGCACCCCGGTCGACACCGACGCGTCGCCGACCACCACGGCCTGGCTCGCCGCCGACGTGTTGTTACCGATCGCAATGCCCTTGAAGGCATCCGACACCGACCCCGTTCCGATGGCGATGGTCTGAAACCCCCGCGACGAGGCGTTCGCGCCGATCGCGGTGGTGTTCGTTCCCTGCGAGCGCGCGTTGAATCCCACCGAGATCGCATTGGCGGTGGTCGCCGAGCTGTCCGCACCGAGCGCAACCGAGTCGATCCCGGTCGCCTGGGCGCCGAGGATATCGAAGTTGCCATCGCCGCCGAGCGCGACCGAGCCGTCGCCGGTCGCGTGGCTGCCGATGCCCATCGCGGTGCTGCCTACCCCCGTGGCTTGCGCGAGCTCACCAACCACCGTCGCCTGGTTGCCGCTGGCATTGCTGTTAGCCCCGACGGCGACCGAATTATTGCCCGCGGCGTGCGCGGCCGCGCCGACCACCACGGACAAGCCGCCGCTGCCCACCGCTTCGGTGCCGACGACGGTGGAGAATGTGCCGGTCGCCTGCGCGCCCAGCAGGTCTGCGTCAGCGATGTCGCCGCCGATGGCGATGCTCCCGTTTGTGGTCGCGCGAGCTTGCGCACCGATGGCAATAGCGGCGATCTGGGTCGACGCGGCGCCGATGCCGACGGCAACCGTGTTGGTGCCGGACGCGCCGGTGCTGCTGCCGACCGAAGTGGAGCTGTCGCCGGATGCCGTGGCGAAGCTGCCGATCGCTGTGCTCAGCGAGCCGATCGCGTTACTCTGCGTGCCAATTGCAGTGGCGCTTTGCTGGGTCGCGTTTGCCGTGTATCCCACCGCGGTTGCGCCCGTGCTCGATGCGGACGAACTGGCACCAACGGCCGTGCTGTTTCCCGTTGAGGCGGAGGCACCTGCTCCGAGCGCGGTTGAGTTAGCCCCGGTCACATCCGCGGACCAGCCAACCGCGGTCGCGTTTCCCGCGGTTGCAGTGGCGAAGTTGCCCAAGGCCGTGTCGGCGCCGCCCGTGGCCGATGCTCCGACGCCGCAGGCCAAGTCCGAGTCGGCGCCGCCGGAATCGGCTCCGCCGTCGGTGTCGGTCGTCGCGGTGGCGGCGCCGTCGTTGTTTGTGTCGAGCAGGCAATCGTCAGCACGCGCTTCCTGCGGCGCGAGCAAAGCTCCTCCGGCGATCGATGCGAGCACGAGCGCAATCGCGAGGCCGAGACGGCCGCGAACGAAGTTGGCGTTCCCCATGGTTAGACTCCCTGTTCGGCCAACCCGGCAAGGGCCGGCTTCCGAACGGAGCCCGGACATCACGCGCGCACATTTCGGCTCGACGGAGCCGAGCTTGCCGCGCCGCGCGGTTAGGTCATTGTCGCGACAGGCGCAATTCGCGGCCGAGTTCCTCCGCATCGCAGCGCGATGGGGAGGGGGACCATGCGCAGCATGGTGGAGGGGAACTGGCTCGGCGCCCTTTACCCCACCACCATTCCCTCTGCGGGGAATGGTCCCCCTCCCCACGAGCTGCGCTCGCAGGGAGGGACTACGGCCTCAAAACTCCCCCGCAATCCCGACCCGGACGGAGCTGTTCTTGCCGCCCGCCTGCGAGAAGCCGACCCCGACCGCCATCGGGTTCCTGGTATTCAGCCGGTACATCATCGACCCGCCGGTCGCATATTGGCCGCGATAGGCGGCGCCGTTCAGCGCATAAGTGAACTTGCCCGGCGCCGACGGGATCTGCACCGGCGTCATCGCCACGGTCGCCGCAATGCCCTGGCGGAACCTCCGGTCGATGCCGTCGAGCTGATGCTCGAGCGCGCCCATGCGCCCGCTCATCGCGATCATCTCCATCGACGACGGGCCTTTGCCCAGGCCCTCCATCGCGATCGGGGCTCGGCCGAGCACGCCGTTGGCGTCGATCGTCACCATCTGCAGCCCGCCGGTCTGCGCGGCGGTCGACGAAGCGATGTCGCCGATCCGGACCGACGATCCGGCGCCGCCGAGCGCGACCTGGTTGGCCGCGGTGGTCGTGGCGTTGGTGCCGATGGCGGTCGAGCCGGCGAATTGCGCCGAGGCGAAGAAGCCCAGCGCGGTCGCCGCCGCGCCGTTGGCGCTTGAGCGCGCCCCCACCGACATCGCGCCGTCGCCGGTCGCCAGCGTGTTCGACCCGAACACAAGCGCATCGTTGCCGTTGGCGGTCGAGCTTTCGCCGATGACAGTGGACCGCACCCCGATCGCCTGCGCGGCATCGCCGATCACCACCCCCTGGCTGGCCGCCACCGTGTTGTTGCCGATGGCGATGCTCTTGAAGCCGTTGGACACCGCGGTGGCGCCGATCGCGATGCTGTTGATCCCCTTGGACCTCGCGCCCGCGCCGATCGCCACCGTCAGCGTGCCTTGCGACTGCGCGCCGGTGCCGAGGGCCACGGCGCTGGCCGTCGTCGCCGAAGAGTCGGAGCCGATGGCGATCGAATCGACGCCGCTTGCCACTGAGGCGGTGGTTCCGACGTCGGCACCGTCGCCGCCGATCGCGATCGCTCCCGCCGCCGTCGCATTGACGTTGTTGCCGACGGCGATCGACTCGGCGGCGACGGCATTGGCATTGTGACCGAGCGCGGTCGCCCCGGCCGCGGTCGCATCCGAGTTCATGCCGATCGAGGTCGAATCGGCCCCGCTGGCGGTGGCGAAGGTGCCGAGCGCCGTCGCCTGGCTTTGGTTGGCGATCGTCGACGTGCCGATCGCGGTGCTCGACACGCCGGTCGCGTCGGCGCCCGTCCCGAACGCGGCGGCGTTGCTCTGGTTGGCGACGCTCGAGCTGCCGACCGCGGTTGAGGCGGTTCCGCTCGCCAGGGCGCCTTCGCCGACCGCGATCGCGTCGTTGTTGCTGGCCACCGCGTCGGCGCCGACGGCGGTTGACCGCACTCCGGTCGCCTGGGCGCCGTTGGCGTCGGCATCGTCATTGTCGCCGCCGACCGCGGTCGTTCCGGCGAGCGTCGCATCGCTCGCGGCTCCGACGGCAACCGAGCCGCTGCCGATCGCGCTCGCAGTCGCACCGATGGCGGTGGCACTCAGCGCCGTCGCATCGGAGTTCCGCCCGATTGCGGTGGAGCTGGTCGCGCTCGCGTTCGAGGAGCTGCCGAGCGCGGTGCTGTCCGCGCCGGTTGCGCTCGCGCTGCCGCCGACCGCGGTGCTGAACGACCCGGTTGCGTCCGCCCCGACGCCGCAGGCGAGGCGGGCGTCGACGCCGAAGGTTTCCGCGCCGCCATCGGTGTCGAGCGTGTCGTCGGCGAGGCCGTTGTCGGTGGTGTCGAGCAGGCAATCCTCCGCGTGCGCCGGCTGCGGCGCGACGAATATGGACATGGTCGTCGATGCGCCGAGGGCGAGGGTCAGGACAGCAGCGCCGCTGCAAAGCGTTCCAAGCTTGGTCATGGTCAGAGTTCCCCTGTTCCGCCGGCCCAACAGAGGCCGGCTTCAGGCGGAGCCCGAACTCGCGCTCGCATTTCGGCTCAACGAGAGCCGAGCTTGCCGCTGCAGGCACGGTTAAGTCATCGCGGCAACAACCGCAATTAACGGGAGATATAGCTCAAGTTCCTCCCGGTCCCCGCGGAAGCGGGGATGGGGAGGGAACCATCCAACGCAGATTGGATGGTGTAGGGGTAGCTGGCTCAGCGCCTCCTACCCCTCCACCATGCTGCGCATGGTTCCCCTCAAAACTCTCCGGCGATCCCGACCCGGACGGAGCTGTTCTTGCCCCCCGCCTGCGAGAAGCCGACCCCGACCGCCATCGGGTTCTTCGTGTTCAGCCGGTACATCATCGACCCGCCCGTCGCGTACTGGCCTCGATAGGCCGCGCCGTTCAGCGCATAGGTGAACTTGCCCGGCGCCGAGGGGATCTGCACCGGCGTCATCGCCACCGTCGCCGCGATCCCCTGGCGGAAGCGCCGGTCGATGCCGTCGAGCTGATGCTCAAGCGCCCCCATCCGCCCGCTCATCGCAATCATCTCCATCGACGACGGGCCCTTGCCGAGCCCCTCCATCGCGATCGGCGCGCGGCCGAGCACGCCGTTGGCATCGATCGTCACCATCTGCACCCCGCCTGTCTGCGCCGCGGTCGACGACGCGATGTCGCCGATCCGCACTGACGAGCCGGCGCCGCCGAGTGCGACCTGGTTGGCCGCGGTAGTCGTCGCATTGGTGCCGATGGCAGTCGATCCGGCGAACTGCGCGCTGGCAAAGAAGCCCAGGGCTGTCGCCGCTGCGCCACTGGCGCTCGAGCGCGCTCCCACCGACATCGCGCCGTCGCCCGTGGCCAGCGTGTTCGACCCGAACACCAAAGCATCCGAGCCGTTCGCGGTCGAGCTCTCGCCGACCACGGTCGAGCGCACGCCGATCGACACCGACGCATCCCCGATCACCACCCCCTGGCTCGCCGCGATCGTATTGTTGCCGATGGCGATGCCCTTGAAGGCACCCGAGCTGGCAGCATTGCCGATCGCGATGCTGTTGAAGCCGGTGGCGAAGGCGCCCGCGCCCAGCGCCATCGTATTGGTGCCCTGCGAACGGGCGAAGGAGCCGACCGCGATCGCGTTGGTCTGGCTGGCAAGCGAGTCGCTGCCGAGCGCCAGCGAGTCCACGCCGGTCGCCTGGGCGCCGAGCGTGCTCGCGTCGATGCTGTCCCCGCCCATCGCCACCGCGCCGGTGGCGCTCGCATCGGCATTGTGGCCGATCGAGATGCCCTCGGCGGCGATCGCATCGGCGTTCTGGCCAAGGCCGATGGCGCCGGCGGCGGTGGCGTTGGCGCTGCTGCCGATGGCGGTGGCGCTGGACTGGGTCGCCGTCGCCGACACGCCGAGCGCGACCGAGCTGCCGCCGCTGGCGGTCGACGACACACCGACCGCGGTCGAGCTACTCCCGCTGGCGGTCGCTTCGGTGCCGATCGCCACCGCGCTCGACGCCGTCGCATCGGCGCCCTCGCCGACCGCGACCGAATTGCCACCGCTGGCCACGGCATCGGCCCCGACCGCGGTCGAGAAACTCCCGGTCGCCTGCGCGCCGAGCGTGTCGCCGTCGTTGCTGTCGCCGCCGATCGCGATCGAGGATGTACCCGTCGCATCGCTCGCCGTGCCGATGGAGACGGCGTTCGCCTGGTTGGCGTTAGCGGTGAAGCCGATGGCAATGGCGCCGGTCTGTAGGGCGGACGACTGCGAACCGACGGCGGTGGCGCCCTGGAACGTTGCATCGGCGACCTGCCCGAGCGCGGTCGAATTGGCGCCACTCGCCGTGGCGTTGGGGCCGACCGCCGTCGCACTGGTCCCGGAAGCCGTCGCGCCGCCGCCGATGGCGGCGCTGCCCGCCCCGCTCGCCGTGGCGTTGACACCGCAGGCGAGGCGCGCATCGACTCCCGCCGAGTCCGCGCCCCCGTCGGTGTCGACCGTGGCGTCGGCGTCGCCGTCGTTGTTGGTGTCGAGCAGGCAATCGTCGGCGTGCGCCGGCTGCGGCGCGACCAGGATTCCCATGGTCGGGGCCCCCAGCGCGAGCGCGACGACGGCAGCGCTGCTGCCCAGCATTCCAAGCTTGATCATGGTCGATACTCCCCTGTCTGCCGATCGAGATGATCGGCACAGCGGAGCCCGGACTCGCGCATCGCATTTCGCTCGACGTGGGCCGAGCTTGCCGCGCTGCGCGGTTAAGTCATTGTCGCGACAGGCGCAATGAACGAGCGGTAAGGGTCAGAACTCGCCCGCGATCCCGACCCGGACCGAGCTGTTCTTTCCGCCCGCCTGGGAGAAGCCGACCCCGACCGCCATCGGGTTTTTCGTATTGAGCCGGTACATCATCGACCCGCCCGTGGCGTACTGGCCGCGATAAGCGGCGCCGTTGAGCGCATAAGTGAACTTGCCCGGCCCCGACGGGATCTGGACCGGGGTCATCGCCACCGTCGCGGCGATGCCCTGGCGGAACCTCCGGTCGATGCCGTCGAGCTGGTTCTCGAGCGCACCGACCTTGCCGTTGAGGGCAATCATCTCCGCCGCGCTCGGGCCCTTGCCCAGACCCTCCATCGCGATCGGAGCGCGGCCGAGCACGCCGTTGGCGTCCACGGTGACCATTTGCACCGCTCCGGTCTGCGCGGCCGTGGACGAGGCGATGTCGCCGACGCGGACCGACGAGCCGGTTCCGCCCAATGCGACCTGGTTGGCGGCGGTGGTCGTCGCATTGGTCCCGATCGCGGTCGAACCGGCAAATTGCGCGCTGGCAAAGAAGCCCAGGGCCGTCGCCGCTGCGCCACTGGCGCTCGAGCGCGCTCCCACCGACATCGCGCCGTCGCCCGTCGCTAAGGTATTCGACCCGAACACCAGCGCGTCATTGCCGTTGGCGGTCGAGCTTTCGCCGACCACGGTCGAGCGGACTCCGATCGCCTGCGCCGCGTCACCGATCACCACGCCCTGGCTGGCCGCGATGGTATTGTTGCCGATGGCGATGCTCTTGAACTGGTTGGACACCGAGTTCGCGCCGATGGCGATACTCTGGAAGCCTTTGGATCGGGCGCCAGCCCCGATCGCCACCGTATTCGTGCCTTGCGACTGCGCGCCGATTCCAACCGCGATCGCATTGGCGGTGGTCGCCGAGCTGTCCGCTCCGAGAGCGGTCGCTCCAGCGGCCGACGCTTGAGCGCCAATGAGATCGAGGTTGCCGTCGCCGCCGATCGCAACGGCCGTGCTGCCGCCCGCAGAGGCCGCGGTCCCGATCGCGATCGCGCTGGTATTTGAGGCATTGGTGTCCACCCCAAGCGCAATCGAGCCGGTTCCGCTTGCGAACGCGCCCAGCCCTGCTGCGTCGGCACCGTCGGCGCCGAACGCCATCGCGCCCGCCCCTGTAGCGACGGCTGACGTTCCGAGGGCCACCGCGCCGACTGCACCGGCGCCGCTCAATTTCCCGATTGAGATCGCGCCCGACATTGTCGCGTTCGCGTTTGCACCGACCGATATTGAACCGTTGGCGCTCGCTTGGGCGTCCAGCCCGACGGCGACCGAGTCGCCCCCGGTCGCATCGGCGGAGGTTCCGAGCGCGACGGCATCGATGCCGGTGGCATTTGCGGCGGCTCCGAATGCGGCTGAAAAGAGTCCCGACGCGACGCTCGATCCGCCAATCGCGGTTGAGCTGGACCCCGATGCCGCGGCTTGCCACCCGACCGCGACCGTCTGGGTTGCCGTTGCGGAAGCGTCGGCCCCGATCGCGGTGGACTGGACACCCGAAGCGAAGGCTCCGACCAGATTTGCATCGGAATCATCGGCGCCAAGCGCGACCGAAGCCACACCCGTCGCGTAAGCGGCCCGACCGACTGCGGTCGCGTTGACAGCGATCGCGTGCGCGGAATTGCCGACCGCCGTGCCGTTGTCCGAATCTACCGTCGCGCCAAAGCCGAGAGCGGTGCTGGCCGAGCCGGTCGCAACCGCGTTGACGCCGCAGGCCAGCGCAAAGTCGCTGCCGTTTGAAGCGGCGTCGCCGTCCGTGTCGTCGGTCGGGGTGGCCATGCCGTCGTTGGTCGTGTCGAGCAGGCAATCGTAGGCATGCGCCGGCTGGGGCGCGACGACGACAGTCAGAGTCGGCGCTCCCAGTGCGAGCGCGATGACGGCAGCGCCGCTGCCCAATGTTCCAGGCCTGGTCATGGTTAGAGCTCCCCTGTTCGGCCAACCCGGCAGGGGCCGGCTTCGACGGAGCCCGGACATCACGCGTGCACATTTCGGCTCGACGAGAGCCGAGCTTGCCGCGCCGCGCGACTAGGTCATTGCGCTGACCCGCGCAATTCAGCAGCGAGAAGCTCCACTTCAGAACAGATAGTCGCCGGCGGCCGGAGCGCCGGCGCCGACCAGCGTGATCGTGAAGTCGGCGACGCCGTTGTGGTTGGTATCGACCGCAATGACCGTATTGCCGCCGCTCGCCGAGGTGCTGATATCGGCTGCGCTGATGCCGAAGACCGTCAAGTCGATCTTGTCACTGCCGGTGGTGAAATCGCCGATCGTGTCGTTGCCGGGGCCGCTGCCGAACACGAACCGGTCGCTGCCGGCGCCGCCGACCAGATAGTCATCGCCGCCGAGACCGTTGAGGATGTTCGCCCCGCCGTTGCCGTACAGGCTCTGGCCGAGCTCGTTGCCGGTGAGGATAATCGCGGCCGTGCCTTCCGCCGCCGCCAGGGTCTCGACGCTTTCGCCCGGGCGAAGCGCGTAATGGTCGAACGCAACAACCAAATCGTCGCCCTCGCCGGCCGCTTCGATCACCCAGTCGCCGGTATCGACATAATAAACGTCGTTGCCCGGTCCGCCGGCCAGATTGTCGAAGCCGGCGCCGCCCAGCAGGAAATCGTTGCCGCCGAGGCCGACCAGATAGTCGTTGCCGCCGCCGCCGTTCAGCGCATTGGCACCCTGGCTGCCGTAGAGGCTCTGGCCATATTCGTTGCCGGTGAGGTTGACCGGGGCGAGCGAGTCCTGGTTGACCGCGACCAGGGTTTCGATCTCGATGCCCGCGGCCAACGTGTAGGTGTCGGGCACGAACACCCAGTCGTCGCCGCCGCCATTGGCCTCGGCGATCACGTCGGTGAGGTCGACGAAATAGCGATCGTTGCCGCCCAGGCCGACGAGATAGTCGGCGCCGCCGCCCCCGGTCAGGATGTTGTCGCCGGCGTTGCCGTACAGGCTCTGCGCGAGCTCGTTGCCGGTCAGGTTCAGCGCCGTCGTCGCCGACGCGCTGATGGTGGTCATGCTCTCGACGCTGACCCCGGCACCGAGGACGTAGCTGGCCGAGGCGACGACGGTGTCCGAACCCGCGCCGGCGAGCTCGGTGATGATGTCGCCGGGATTGTCGACGAGATAGACGTCGTTGCCGGCGCCGCCGATCAACGTGTCGGTTCCGGCGCCGCCGCGCAACGTGTCGTTGCCGGAATTGCCGGTGAGCAGGTTGTTGGCGGCGTTGCCGAGCAGCAGGTCGTTGCCCGAGCCGCCGATCGCATTCTCGATCATCACGCCGCGCGCGATGCTGACGTTGCCGGTCAACCCGCCGACATTGGAGAAGGCTTCGGGGTTGAGGTCGATCCGCTGGCTGGCCGCGAAGCCGGAATAATCGAGCGTGTCGGTGCCGCCGGAATCGAACACGGTGTAGGCCACGGCCGGATTGAGCGCGGCGTTGAAGACGTCCCGGCCGCTGTTGGTGTTGAACCCGTAGGTGGTGTCGCCCGTCCGGGTCGTCGTCGACAGGCCGTAGAGATTGCCCATGGCGATGATGTCGGCGAGCTGCGGACTGACCACCGCGACATTGGAAAAGCCGAGCCCGGAATAATAGCTGCTCTCGCCATTGTCGAAGTAGGACATGATGCTGACCGCCGCGCCGTCGTTCAGCCACATGGCTTCGTAGGGGAAGCGTGAAGACGCCGTCCCGCCGTTATAGTCGCCGGCATGGCCAAGCCCGAGCGCGTGGGCGATCTCGTGCATGTAGGTGTGCAGGTTGAGCCGGCTCGGAGCGACGTTGACCGTGGCCGAGCTGATGATCCCGCCCGCCCATTGGCCGTCCGAGAAAGCGCCGGTCCCCTCGTCGGCCTGGGCGAAGACGATCTGCCCGCCGGACGTCACCTCGACGAACGCTACGCCGATAATGTCGGTCCACAGCTGCAGCGCCTGGCGCGCGACGGCGGCGCCCTGGGCATCGATGCCGGTCAGGTTGACCGTGATCGACCGGGTCTGGCTGACGTCGAAATGGTGCCGGTCGCCGTTCCAGAAGCCGTCGGTGAGCTGGCCCGCGATGTCGTCGAGCGTGCCGATGGGCGGCAATGTGTAAGGCGTGACCCGCAGTTGGTAGGTCCCGGTCTGGTTTTCCGGGGCGCTGCCGACGTCGATATAATAAGTGCCCGCCCCGGGCGCCTGGAAGGCGACGAAGGAGTTCAGTCCGTCGCCCCAGTCGTCGTTCTGGTAGAGCACGGTTCCGCCCGCGTTGCGAATGCGAACATAGGGGTCGGCAAGCGTCAGTCCGTCGAGAAACACGCTGATCGTCTGACCCGCGGCCAGCGTGATCCGGAACCAGTCGTGATCGCCCGTCGTCTCCAGCGCGCCGTCGGTCGTGCTCCCGACTGTCACGCTGGTCGTCGTTGTCGCGTTGCCTGGAATGTCGACCATACGCCGCTCCGAGCTCGGCTTCCCGCCAACAGCCCGGGAAGCTGGACGGCGTCGAACTTACACCGATGACGGCGCAATTGACTACGGCAAACCTTCGGCTGCGAAAACAACAGGATAGGCGCCTTGGCCGATGGCATCGGCGCTACTCCGGTGAAGCCGCCGAACCGGCGAGCAGGCCGCCGTCGATGTCGAATTCCGACCCGGTGATGTACGGCGCCTCGTCCGATGCGAGGAAGACCACCAGGGCGGCAACTTCCTCGACCGTGCCGAAGCGCTTCAGCGGCGTGTCCTTGACGAAGGCCTTCATGCGTTGCTCTCGCTCGGGCCCGGCCCCGAGCATCGCTTCCCACATCGGCGTCAGGATCGCCGCTGGATGCACCGAGTTGCAGCGGATCTGGAGGCCCTGCTGCGCGCACCACAGCGCCACCGACTTGCTGTGGTTGCGGATTGCCGCCTTCGACGACGCATAAGCAGCGGCGCCCGGAATCCCAACCAGTCCGGATCGCGAGGAGATGTTGATGATCGCCCCCGTTCCCCGCGCGCGCATGGCCCGGATCGCTGCCCGGCAGCCGAAGAAGGTGCCATCGAGATTGACCCGGTGGACGTGGCGCCATTCCTCGATCGACGCATGCTCGGGATCGTGGGGTCCCGGCCCGCTTTCGAAGCCCGTTATGCCCGCGTTGTTGACGAGGATGTCGAGCCGGCCCTCTTCGCCAAGCAGCCGGTCGACGACCGTCCAGTCCGCTTCCTCGGCGACGTCGAGATGCGCGTAGCAGTGCGGGTCGCCGAGCTCCCCGGCGAGCGCCCGACCCTCCTCGTCGTTGAGGTCGGTCAGCCAGACCTTGGCGCCCTCGGCCGCAAAGGCGCGCGCGATCCCCGCGCCGATCCCGCGCGCGGCTCCGGTAACCAGCGCGATTTTGCCTTCGAGTCGATGCATTGCTGCACCCTTAGCGCGAAAACAGCGTCGCTACGCCGCGGCCGGCACCTCGTAATCGGCGGCGGCGGCAGACAGGCCGTCGACGAACTCGCGGATGTGGCTTTCGTCGATCACCAGCGGCGGAAGCACGCGGACGACATTGTCGCCCGCCGCGACGGTCAGGATGCCGCGGGTCCGCAAATAGGTCACGAACGCGCGGCTGTCGGCCTTCATCTTGATCCCGAGCATCAGCCCGACGCCGCGGACGCTGTCGAACAGATGGTCGTGGTTGGGGATCATCTGTTCGAGCGCCGAGCGCAGCCGCTCGCCCTTCTGCCGCACCTCGGCGAGGAACTCCTCGTTGGCGACCACGTCGAACACTGCCTGCCCCGCGGCCATCGCCAGCGGGTTGCCGCCGTAGGTCGAGCCGTGGGTGCCGATGACCATGCCCGCCGCCGCTTTCTCGCTCGCGAGGCAGGCGCCCATCGGGAAACCGCCGCCGATCCCCTTGGCCGAGGCCATGATGTCGGGCTCGACCCCGAAATGCTGGTAGGCATAGAGCCGCCCGGTGCGCGCGACGCCGCACTGCACCTCGTCGAACACCAGCAGCAGGTCATGCTCGTCGCACGCGGCGCGCAGGCCCGACAGGAATTCGTGGGTGCCGGGGCGGATCCCGCCCTCGCCCTGGATCGGCTCGACCAGGAAGCCGGCGGTATTCTCGTCGATCGCCGCCAGCGCCGCGTCGAGGTCGTTGAACGCGACCACCGTGAAGCCCGGCAGCAGCGGGGCGAAGCCATCGATCATCTTGGCCTGGTCGGTCGCGCTGATCGTGCCCATCGTCCGGCCGTGGAAGGCGTTGGAGAAAGTGATCAGATTGTGCTTGTGCGGGTTGCCCTTGGCGTAATGGTAGCGGCGCGCGGTCTTGATCGCGCATTCGACCGCCTCGACCCCGCTGTTGGTAAAGAACACCGTGTCGGCGAAGGTGTTTTCGCATAGCCGCCTGGCGAACGCCTCGCCCTGGGGCGAGCCGTAGAGGTTGCTGACGTGCATCAGCGTCGCCGCCTGCTCCTGGATCGCCCTTGTCAGGTGCGGGTGGCCGTGGCCCAGCAGGTTGACCGCGATCCCCGCCGCGAAATCGAGGTATTTCTCGCCATTCTCGCCATACAGGTAGCAGCCTTCGCCGCGGACCGGGCGCACCGGCGAGCGGGGATAGACGGGCATGAGCGGCGTAATGGCCATGAACTGCGGCTCCTCGATTCTGCGTGTGTGGAGCGGCCCCCGGGCCGCCGCGCAGCGCCTATAGCCAGCGCCGCGAAAAAGGGCAAAGCCGAGCGGTGGACAAGAGAAAAGGCGCCCCGGAATCGCTCCCGGGGCGCCTCTCCTTTGACCTTCAGTCGACCGGCGACTTAGTCGTCGTGATCCCGCCCCTGATCGTCCTCGTACCGGTCGTTGCGCCCGTCGCGGTCGCGGTCGCGGTAGCCGTAATTGTTGTCGTAGCCGTTGTAGCCATAGCCGTTGTTGTAGCCGTAGCCCCCGCGGCGGCCGTCTCGGGTGTCGCGGAAGATCCGCTGCTCGAGCCGGGCGATGCGGTACTGGAGCTGGGACACTTCCTGACCGCTGAGGCCGCGGCCGTCGCGGGCGTCGCGGCGCAGGCGGCGCTCGATGTCGCGCGCGTCTTCGTTGCGATTGCGATACTCGTTCGGGCTGATCGCGCGGACCTGCGCCAGCCGGCGCAGCTCGCGCTGGATCCGGTCGACCCGCACCTGGAGCGAACGCACCGCGCCGTAATTGGCGTAGCCATAGCCGTTGTAGCCGTAGGGCTGACCGTAGCCGTAGGGCTGGGGTTGCGGATAATATTGCGCGGCGGCGGGCGCCGCGACGGCAAGGGCCGCACCGGTGGCGGCAAGGGAAATCACAAACTTACGCATCACGGCTCTCCTTTGAGCTCGAGGGTGGTTGCCGCTGTTGTGCGCCGATTCGCTTGATGCGAGGCTGAACGCCACAGTTATCGTCCGTTCAACAACGTTAATAAGGCGAAACGGCTGCTTCAGTGAGGCCCGCGCCGGTCCCGCTCTTCCCAAATGGCGAACGGATCGCCGCGCGGGTCCGCCCGCTGGTAGGAATGATCATCGTAATCGCTGTGGCTATCGCGCTGATAGCGGTCGCCGTCGTCGAACCGGCCAAGGTCGCGCCGGACCGAGGCGAGGCGACCGTCGTCGGCGGCGAAACGCAGCTGCCGCTGAAGGCGATCGACGGCCAGTTCGACCTCGCCGACCTGGCGTTCGGGCAACCTCTCCAGCCGCCGCTGGAGGCGCAGCGCCTCTTGGCGCAGGTCCTGCGCTTCCTCGCGGCCGATCAGATCGCGGTCGCGAAGGATGTCGATCTGAAGCTCCATGCTCCGCAGCCGCAGGTCGAGCACGGCCGGCAGCGTGTCGGAATGATGGCTCGGAGACGGCGCCGTGGCCTTTGGTTCCCCGGCCGCTGAGGCGGCGACCACAATCGTCACCGCGGCGGCGGCTGCAGCTAGCTTGCGCATGACAGGACTTTCCCAACGTCAATCGCGCTTACACTACAAGCATTTCGTGAGGGCCGCCTGAACGAACTCAGCACTCGTTCAATCCAACCAGCCGGATGTCCGGCCGCAGATCGAACGGCCGGTAACGGAAGCGGTGGTTGAAGGTGGCCCGGAGCATCGCTGCGCTGTCCCAGTGGCGGGTCAGGAACAGGCGGCCCTTGGCAATGTCTTTCTGCGGCACCGACGGCAGCGGGCGGCCGCTCGCGAACGCCTCGACCGCACGCCGGTAGAGGTCGTGAGCGTGATCCATCACCTTAATGTGCAGTTCGGTCAGGCCTTCGCGCCCGGTCAGCGGGGTCCGCTCGGTCGTGATGATCGCGCCCGAATCGATCCCGGGGTCGATCCACATCACGGTGTTGCCGATCAGGTCGAACTCACCCATCGCAAGCGCCCAGTTGGCGCAGTTCGGCCCGCCCCGGATGTAGGGCGAGATGCCGGTGTGCAGGTTCATGACCTTGGTCGCGAAGCGGTCGAGCGTCGCCTTCTTCACCAGGTCGGTGCCGGACACGAGGATGAGGTCGGGCCGCTCGCGCTCGACCAGCTCCGCCAGCTCGGGGGCATTGGCGGACGAATGGATGGTCGTCGGCACCGCGGGCCAGTCCGGGAAGCGCTCATCGAAATGCCGGAGCATTCCGAACCAGGCGCTGCGCAGGCTCCGCGCCAGGGTCACGGAAACAGCGCTGCGGAAGATTCTTCGGCGGCTCGTCGGCGCCAAATCGATCCGGGCGATCCGGGCCAGGGGGACCGTCTGATGGATGCGCTGGGCAAGCGCGCGCTGACTGGCGCCCTCGCCGAACACGGCCATGATTCTCATGCCGGCGCCCGGCCCCCCAGCGCCTTGTAGCGGACTTCCGACCGGGACCGCGCGTCGAAGGTGAGCCGGTGGTGGACCCGTTCGCCGTGATCGAACCGTTCCTCGACCAGCAGCACATGCTCGACTCCGTGCCCCAGCACCCGCTCCGCCTGGCTCGGCCGGCAGCTCCCGTTGGGGAAAGCGTAGATCGTCATCGGCTTGCCCAGCTTGTCCGCGAAATAAGCGGCGCAGCGCTCGACGTCGGCATCGAGGAAGCAGTCGCTTTCGAATTCCATCGAGGAATGGGCGAAGGAGTGGGCGCCGACCTCGTGACCGTCGAGGCTCCGGACCTCGTCCCGAGTCATCATCGGCGTCGGCCTGAATTCCTCCCAGCGCCGGAATTGCGGCAGCAGGTCGGCGGCGATACGGTCCTGCTCGGCCTGCGGACGCATCTTCAGGAAATGCGACAGTCGCTGTCCGAATCGCCGGTCGACCGGTGCGAAAAATCCCGGAATGCCAAGGTCCCGGACCAACGCCTTGGGCGCCTGCCCGACGAAGTCCTGGGCGATCACGTTGAGCGGCGGCAGCCCGGTTTCGACGCACTGCGGGATGATGTTCTGGTTGGCACTGAGTCCGTGCCGCTTGAGGATCGGCAGCGCGATCGTGACGAAGTCCCGGTAGCCGTCGTCGAACGACAGCACGAGCTTGGGCTTGCGCGCTTTGTCGCCAAGCTCGCCGATGGTGACCACCGCGAACTCACGCTTCACGAACGCCAGCAGTTCGTCGAACAAGCCGGGGTCGAGCGGACGATAGTCGCTGCCGTCGTCCGCGGCGACGCGATGGAGGTTGAGGATCGTCGCCACCCCGGCACTGCGCACCCGGTCGAGCCGCCGGCGAAGCAACGGCCCGTTGCCGAGCGCGGCGAAAGCGACCGTCTTGACGATCTCCCGCAGCGAACTCTTCACGGAACTCAACACAAGCGGCCACCATAGGCAGTGACGGCGTAGACCTCTTCAACGTAGCCCGGCCGCGACCATGACAAGTTGCGGCTCACTCGCTTGAGGCCCACCTCTTCAGCAATGGCCGGAACGGACGTGATCGCGAATTGCCCGCTCGACAGCGTTTCGTGGTTGTAGCTGAAGAAGGCAGATGCATTGTCCCTGATCCACTCGACATAGGCTTTCGCTGCGTCGTGCGGGATTTCCGGCAAACTGTCCTGGTTGAAGGCTATATCGACCTTGCCGACGTCGGAAAGGGCCTGGGGCGGCAGTATCCTGATCCTTCCCGGACCGTTTTCGCCGTAAAGGCAGATGCTGTCCGGCCCGAAGCATTTGCCCATGTAATAGGACTGAAGCGCCGCAATCTCGGGTAGATCGATCATCGTGTAACGGGCGCTGGTCAGCTTGAGGAAATAATAAGCCGTGCCCCCGAAGCCGGGGCCAATTTCCAGAACATCGCCCTGTCCGACCTGGGTCAATCTCCAGGCGACGAGCAGATATTCCGGACTGTTCATGGTCACGAACTCGTCCCCTATCCTCAGACCATAAATGCCGCCGATATTGGGGAGCGTCGGCGCAAGACCAATCCGGTCTTCGATGCGGTTGCACAGGGCCTCAACGCCCTCTGCCAATGCGGTTCCGAAGGCGCCTTGGCCGGATTCGGTGGGGACAACCCCGATCTGTTCGGCGAGGGACACCAAAGCGTCGAGCAGCTTCAGGGAGTGAATGCGCCAATTCTTATAGCTGTCGCCGGGATCGATGCCGAGCACGATCTGGCTGCGAAGAAAGCCGTTGAGGAGATGGGCGAGGCCTTCCACATCTCGGTTTCGCAAGGCGTCGACCAATGGCGCTTGGGGGCCCGCTAGATAGCGATCCCACATCGTGCTTCGCTGCCCGGCCTCAGTGTAGGCCACGACGATCCTGGCTGACAGAGCGAGATCATCTGCGCCGATTGGCTGAAGTGGCGGGAACTCGAAACGGCTCAATGGGAGCCGCCAGAACTGCCGCAGCCACCAGGAATGCCTGAGGGATTTCAGGAAGAAGATGTCGCTCGGCGTCAGCCCGAGCAAACGGACGGCTGCTGTCTTAACGCTCACTTGGCTCCTGACGTACCGAGCATCTTCGCTTTGTCGGTCTGCTGTGCTGAAAGCATAGCGCATTTTGTGTCTATCCGCCTGACCCACTCTCTCGCTCCGACTGTTGTCAGGTGTGTTCCATCATAGGTTTGGTCAGGGACCGGGACCGTGGATACAAGTGTCCGGATGAAGGCCGCTTTCTCGGGCTGCTTCGGAGTGACCGCAAAGAATGCGTACCTGGCGAGCTTTCGATAGTCGTCGTGCCAATCTGGCCTCGCATCATTGTTCCCGAGCGCCAGAATGACGACTGAGGGCTGAGCGCGCCGGACCAGTTCGGCGGCACGCGGTGCCCAATCGTGGGAGGTCGACCAACTGATCCCGGCGTTGAGGGCCGGTTTGCCGCATAGTGTGGGGAAGTAATTGGCGGCGGTGATGCTATCGCCGATCACGAGGACCCCGCCCCTTGGGACAAGGTCGCTGCGGTGTAGAATGACTTCGTACTGATCCTCGAAGGAGGTGATCCGAGGATGGCGGATCGTGTGCACGATCCACCACGAAGCGGACAACATCCATACGATCGCTGCCGCTTGCAGGAGCTTACTCACGTCGTTGCCCTAGCCGGGCATTGTTCAAACGCAAGCGTGCGTGAGCGCAGGATCGCCTGGCACATTAGGGCCCACGGCAAGCCCGGCGGCGTGACCAAAGCTAGCTCTTGATCTTCCAGCCGCTCTTGAGGAGCCGGTAGCAGGTCGCCCAGAGGATGACGTTGAGCGCAAGCAGTCCGAGCGCGCCGACCCACAAGGGTGAATCGCTGACCCCGAGGAAGCCGGCGCGGAAGCCCGAGATCACGTAGAAGAACGGGTTTGCGAGGCTCACCGCCCGGAACGGCGGCGACAGCTGCTGGACCGAGTAGAAGGTGCCGGAGAGCAGCGACAGCGGGGTCACCACGAAATTGGTGACGGCCGCGGCATGGTCGAACTTGTCGGCCCACATCGAGGTCATCAGCCCCATGAACGACAAGAGCAGCGCGCCCATCAGCCCGAACCACAGCACCAGCTCGGGCCGCCGCACCGCGACCGACACGCCGGGCCACAGCAGCATCGCCAGCCACACCGCGCAACCGACCAGGATCGCCCGGGTGACCGACGCTCCGACCAGCCCGGCGATCAGCTCGCCGGTCGACAGCGGCGGCATCAGATAGTCGACGATATTGCCCTGGATCTTGCCGACCAGCAGCGCGAAGCTCGAGTTGGCGAAGGCATTCTGGATCATCGCCATGACGATCAGGCCCGGCGCGATGAAGTCGGCGAAATGCAGGCCCATGATCCGCCGCCCGCTGCCGCCCAAAGCGACGGTGAAGATGGCGAGATACAGCAAGGTGGTGATCGCCGGCGCCCACACGGTCTGCATCTGGACCTTGAAGAACCGCCGCACCTCCTTGATATAGAGGGTCTTGAGGCCTCCCCAATTGACGCCCTTCAGCACCGGGTCCCCGGGCGCGCTCTGAAGCCAGTGCTGCGGTTGGTCGTTCACGGATGAGGCGCCTATCGGCTGGGGACCGGCCGGGCAAGTTTGGAGCAGAGACAAGAATGTCGTGGACCGAGGAGCGCATCGAGCGCCTGAAGAAGATGTGGCACGAGGGCGCCACCGCCAGCCAGATCGCCGACGAGCTCGGCGGGGTCAGCCGCAACGCGGTGATCGGCAAGGCCCACCGCCTCGGGCTCGAGCAGCGCCCGTCGCCGGTCAAGCCGGGCGAGGAGAAAGAGGTCAGGAAGCCGGCCGCGACTCCGCCCGCCGCGGCCAGCGCCCCGGCCAGGGCCGCTGCTCCGGCGAAGGCCGAAGCGCCCGACGCCACCCCCGCGCCCGCGCCTGCGCCCACCGGCCATCCCCAGCGGCGCCAGCTGACGCAGCAGGAGCTGCAGTATCGCTCGATCGGTCCCGGCGGGTTCATCCGCCAGGGGCCGGGCGAGCAGCAGGCGCCGATCCCGCCGGCCCCGCCGCGCCGCCTGGTCCCGGCCAAGCCGAGCCCCGAGGTCGCCGACAAGACCAGCCTGCTCGATCTCAATGACCGCATCTGCAAGTGGCCGATCGGCCATCCGGGCGAACCCGATTTCCATTTCTGCGGCGCGCCCGCCAACCCCGGCTTCCCTTATTGCGTCGAGCATTGCGGGGTCGCCTATCAGGCGCAGCTCCCGCGCCGCGACCGCCGCCCGCCCCCGCCCCTCCCGTTCGGCGGCCCGCGGGTGCGGTGACCTCCTAGTTCCTCCCCATCGCAAAGCGATGGGGAGGGGACCATTCCCCGCAGAGGGAATGGTGGTGGGGTAGAAGGCGCTCAGCCCTCCACCAGCTACGCTGGTCCCCCTCCCCAGCCTTCGGCTAGGGAGGAACGAACCAATCACCCCCCCAAAAACGCCCGCGCTTCCCGGGTGAACATGCGCCATGCCGGCTCGTCGCCGAGCAGCACGTGATTGGCGCTTTCGACCAGGACGAAGCGCGCGCCGGCGATGCCCTCGGCGACCTCGCGCCCGGCCCCCGGCGGCGCATTGCCGTCGCGGTCGGCGTGGACCACCAGGGTCTCGGCGCGAATCTTCGGCAACTCGGCGCGGACGTCGATCCGCGACGCGAGCTCGATCACCGGCTCGATGCTCTTCACCGGTCCGAGCGTCTGGAACATCTTGTTGTGCCAGTCGATCAGCTCCTCGCTCGCCGACGGGAAATAGAGCGTGATGAACATCTCGCCGAGCAGGCTGCGGCGGAACGCCGGCCGGCTGCGGTTCATCTCCAGCAGCGACTCGCGCCAGGCGATCTCTTCCGGGTCGTTGCGCACGCGCCACCCGGCGGCGAAGCTGTTGACCAGGATCAGCTTGCGCACCCGCTCCGGATGGCGGGCGGCATAAGCCATCGCGAACGCGGCGCCGTGGCTGATCCCGAGCAGGTCGCAGCGCTCGACCCCGGCGTCGTCGATCACCGCCGCGACGTCGCCGACGATGCTGTCGAACGCAAAGTCGATCACCGCCCAGTCCGACTTGCCGAAGCCGCGCAGGTCCATCCGGATCAGCCGGCCGAACTGCGCCGCGAACTCGAGCCAGTGGCCGTAGACCGGGCTGGTCCAGTCATGCTCGAGATGGGTCATCCAGTTCGGCATCTTGACGATCGGGAAGCCGGTGCTCGACGGGGTGTCGGCATAAGCGATGCGCGTTCCATCGCTGACCCGGACCGAGCTCACCACATCCGTCCGCGGCGCGGCCGGGACTCTCGCGGGCCGGCCGTGCCAGTCCGCGCCGCACAGGAACTCGCGGGTCAGCCGGACGAACTCACCCCACGCCGGCTCGCTCTCGAGCAGGATGTGGTTTTCGCCCTCGAGCGGGACGAAGGTCGCCCCGGGGATATGCTCGGCGAGATATTGGCCGGCCGCGAACGGGACCACCTGGTCGTCCTTCGAATGGAAGATCAAAGTCGGCACGGTGACCTGCGGCAGCAAGCTGCGGGCGTCGATCTGCGACAAAGCGCGCTGCAGCCTGACCGCATTCTCGGGCGAGGCGCTGACCCGCTGGACCTCGTTGAACCAGTCGACCTGCTCGCGCGTGCCGTTGGGGATGTAGAGCGAGGTGAAGATCTGGCGGTAGGTCGGGTGGTCGGCCCCCCAGCCGATCTCGGTCAGGGTGATCAGCGCCTCGCGCCGGGCGCGCTCGTCGGGGTCGTCGCGGACCGCCCAGCCCGCGGCATAGCCGCCGACGATCACCAGCTTGCGCACCCGTTCCGGGTGGCGCACCGCATAAGCGATCGCGACCGACGCGCCCTGGCTGATGGCGAGCAGGTCGAAGGTTTCGAGCCCGGCGCAGTCGACCACGCATTCGAGGTCGTCGACGAACGCCTCGAACGAGATTTCGGGCGTGTCCCAGTCGCTGAGGCCATTGGCCCGCTCGTCGTAGCGGATCAGCGTGTGGCCGTTGGTGAATTCGTGCAGCCAGTGCCGCCACACCGGGCTCTTCCAGTCGTGCTCGATATGGTTGAGCCAGTTGGCCGCCTTGACCAGCGGCGGGCCCTCGCCGGTGACCGAGAAAGCGAGCCGCGTGCCGTCCTTGGCGGCGCAGTAACGGACGGTCTGCTCGGGCAGCCCGACGGCCTTCTGCTGCCGCTGCGTCTCCTCATCCTCGAGCTTGCGCCGCCAGGTCGCCGGCGGCTCGCCATATTCGCGCTTGAAGGCGCGGGTGAAGGCCGCCTCCGAGTTGAAGCCGACCGCATAAGCGACGTTCGCGACATGCTGCTTGCCGTCGCGCAGCATGCTCGCCGCGACCCGCATCCGCCACCGCCCGCAATAACGCATCGGCGGCTCCCCGAGCAGCTCGACGAAGCGCTCGCCGAGCACCGTGCGCGACACCCCGGATTCGCGCGCCAGGGTCTCGATGTCGAGCTCCTCGGCATAGCGCGCATGGATGATCGCCAGCGCGCGCGACACCGCCGGGTCGGCAAGGCCGCGCAGCCACCCGCTCGCCCCCGCCGGGAGCCTCTCGAGATATTCGCGAACGGCGCGGTTCACGAACAGCTCGGCCAGCCGAGCGACCACCTCGGCCGAGGGCTGCTGCTCGGCGAGGAAGCGCATCGAGCTGTCGAGCCACTCCGCTTCGCCGCTCGAAATGTCGAGCGTGAGCATCGCCGGCAGGGCGTCGAGCAGCGGGTGCTCGCTGGTCTTGGCCGGCTCGAGGAAGCCGCACCAGACCTCGGTCTTGGGTCCGTCGGTCCCGGCCGTCACGCGGTGCACGCCTTCGGTCGTGACCTTGCTGATGCCGCCGGCATCGGCGGGCTCCAGCCCGATCCGGCTGGTCAGCCGGTGCGGGTCGTTGCGCGGCAGGATCGCCACCGACCCCGCGCCGAGCGTGACCGGAGCCATGCCGTCGACTTCCACGCTTAGCCGCCCGGACCGCACGTAATGGTAGCTGATCAGCTTGTCGGGGACGGCGAAGAAGGGTTCGAAATGGCCGGGGGTGAACTCGGCGGGGACGCAAAAGTCGCCGCTGAACTCGCCGTCGACCACCACCCCGCCGCTGAGGCGAAGCGAGCTTAGGATATCGTCGAGAACGTCCATGGCCAGTGAGTGCCGGTACCGGGTTCCGGCGTTTCGATCAATTTATCCGGCACCGCGATCATTTCGGCAAACCGCGCCTTCACCTAAATAGGCTCCATCAATCCGCGTGCGATTCCCAACCCGGCGAGCCCAGCTTCCGGGAACAGGAGAAGTCGCGCCCGGAAAAGAGGGAAAGGAAAGAACGATGTTTGGACACAAGGGAGATGCAAATTCGCGCCGACTTGTCGCGATCTTCTTCGCGTTTGTTTCGGGCATGTCGGCCGTTTCGATGGCCGTCCTGCCGGGCGTGCACGTCTAAATCAAAATCGACCAAGGGGAATTCGACCAATGTACCATGACTTCAATTATCAAGCGACGCTCGCTTCATCGCTGCGCGCCCAGTGGCAGCTCGACGACGTGCTGCGCGAGGATCAGGAGCTCGACTTCTCGCGCAACTTCATGCCGGAGAGCCTGGCTCGAACCGCGGCGGTCACGTCGCTGAACCCGTTCGAGCAGCGCATCCTCAACCAGATCAGCGCCCACCAGTATCTCACGATCTTCGGGGTCGTGGAGGAATTCATCCTCCCGTTCCTCGTCGATCATGCGCGGCCGCATTTGCTCGGCGACGACTGGCGGGTGCGCGCGATCCTCAATTTCGCGTCCGAGGAAGCCAAGCACATCCACCTGTTCAAGCGCTTCCACCGCGCGTTCGTGCGCGGTTTCCCGGTCGAATGCCAGATGATCGGCCCGTCGGAAGCGATCGGCGCCGAAGTGCTGCGCCATGATCCGCTCGCGGTCGGCCTGGTCATCCTGATGATCGAGTGGATGACCCAGCAGCATTACCTCGGCTCGATCCGCGACGACGGCGACATCGACCCGCTGTTCAAGAGCCTGATGAAGCACCACTGGATGGAGGAAGCGCAGCACGCCAAGCTCGACACGCTGATCGTCGACGCGCTCGCCGAGGGCCGGACCGAGAAGCAGATCGAGCAGGCGATCGACGAATTCTTCGAGATCGGGGGTTTCCTCGACGCGGGCCTCAAGCAGCAGGCGGCGTTCAACCTCGACGCGCTCGAGAAGGTCATCGGCCGCACGGTCGAGGACCGCGAGGCGATCATCGCCCAGCAGCACCAGGCCGCGCGCTGGACCTACGTCGGCTCCGGCATGGTCCACGAGCGCTTCATCGCGACCTTGAAGACGCTGCCCGGCCGCGCCGCCGAGCGCATCGCCGAAGCCGCCCCGGTCTTCGCCTGACCAAGAGGGACAGGAGGGACAGTCCCTCGAATTGAAGAGGGACAGTCCCTCGAATTGAGGGACTGTCCCTGATCCCGCCCCTTTCGAATAGCGAATAGGAGAATCACGATGTTGGATACCGTCAAGAATCGCGTCAACGGACTCGACCTGGACGCGCTCGGCGAAGTCGTCGAAGCGATCGAGGCGGACGCCGGCAAGGCCATCGTCGGCTTCGACGTCACCACCCGCTGGACCGGCCAGACGCGCAGCGAGACGATCGTCGACGGCTTCACCATGGCCGGCGAGCGCATCACCCGCAGCCACAAGATCATTGCCGACGAGCCGGGCGAATTGCTCGGCGCGGACAGCGCCCCCAACCCGCAGGAGCTGCTGATGGCGGCGTTCAACGCCTGCATCACCGTCGGCTATGTCGCCGGCGCGGCGCTGAAGGGCATCACCCTCGACAGCCTCGAGATCAAGACCCGCGGCGAGCTCGACCTGCGCGGCTTCCTCGGCCTTAGCGAGGAGGTTGCGCCGGGTTACGAATCGATCGCCTACGAAGTGAAGATCAAGGGCGACGGCACTCCGGCGCAGTTCGCCGAGATCCACGAGACGGTGATGAAGACGTCGCCCAATTACTTCAACATCAGCCGCCCGATCCGCGTCGCAGGGACGCTCAAGGTCGGTTGACGGGTTCCCGGGCGCGCGCTCCCCTCAACCCGCGCGCGCCCGGGGCCTTCCCCTTTTCAGGAGAGAGTTCAAGTGGACGTCGCAGTCATGACCAACCCCAACCAGGCGCTGTGGGAGAAGGGCGATTTCACGCGCATCGCGCGGACCATGCGCCAGAGCGGCGCGGACCTCGTCCCCGAGCTCGCCGTCGCGCCCGGCATGCAGGTCCTCGACCTCGGCTCCGGCGACGGCACCACCGCGGTGCCGATCGCCCGGCGCGGCGCCGACGTGCTCGGCGTCGACATCGCCCAGAACCTGGTCGCCGCAGGCAACGAGCGGGCGCGCACCGCGGGCCTCACCAACCTGCGCTTCGAGACGGGCGACGCGTCCAACCTCGGCGGCCTCGCCGACGACGCCTTCGACCTCGTCGTCAGCATCTTCGGGGCGATGTTCGCGCCGCGGCCGTTCGACGTCGCGCGCGAGATGGTCCGGGTGACCCGGCCCGGCGGGCGGATCGTCATGGGCAACTGGATCCCGGGCGACCCGACCCTGGTCGCGCAGATCCTCAAGATCAGCTCGGCCTACACCCCGCCCCCGCCCGACGGCTTCGTCAGCCCGATGCTGTGGGGCGACGAGGGCGCGGTGCGCGAGCGTTTCGCCGCGGCCGGGATAAGCCCGTCCAAGCTCGTGTTCGAGCGCGAGACCTGGTGGTTCCGCCATCCCGGGCCGGCGTCCGAGCTGATGGACATTTTCCGCGGCTTTTACGGGCCGACCATGAACGCTTTTGAAGCCGCCGCCACGGCCGGCCGCGAGGCCGAGCTCGAAGCCGAGCTTGCGACCCTGTTCGAACTCCAGAACCGTGGCCTCGACCGCACCGAAATCCCGGCGACCTTCCTTAAGGTCACCGCCATCAAGGACGCCTAGCGATGACTCAGGAACTGCTCGAACGCACCGTCTGCGACTGGGTCCGGGCCAACCCCGGCCGCGGCGCCCGCACCCTCGATCGTTTGGCCGGCCGCGACCTGTTCAACGTCGCCAACAAGTCGACCGAGGAGGTCACCGAGGCCCTGATCCAGCTCGCCGGCCGCCTCAAGATCGCCGAAACCCGGGCGTGGTAGTTCCTCCCCACGCCGGCGGGCGTGGGGAGCAACGTCGCCTCACGCCGTCGCCGCCTCGGCGTCGACGGTCTGCTTCGACGCCGGCTGGCCGCCGCCGATCGCGGAGCGTTCGGAGCCGCCGATGCTGATCTTCTTCGGCTTCATCGCCTCGGGGATCTCGCGCACCAGCTCGATCACCAGCAGGCCGTCCTTCAGGTCCGCACCGCGCACCTGGATATGGTCGGCGAGCGCGAAGCGCCGCTCGAACGAGCGGTTGGCGATCCCGCGGTAGATGTAATCCGGGCCGCCCTCGCCGCTCTCCTCGCTCTTGCGGCCGGAGACGATCAGCTGGCTCTGTTGGCTGGTGATGTCGATCTCGTCGGGCCTGAACCCGGCGACCGCCAGCTCGATTCGATAGTCGTTGTCGCCGGCCTTGATCAGGTCGAACGGCGGGTAATTCTCGCCGCCGTTGCCGAAGCTCGAATTCTCGAGCATGTCGAACAGCCGGTCGAAGCCGACGGTGGAGCGCCGATAGGGCGCAAAGTCGAAAGCACTACGCATGGTCATGTCCTCCAATGTGAGCGACTGGCGGAGCGGACGTGCTGCGTATGGAGCAGGGCCGCCCCGTCGCCGGACCCATCAGGCGTCCGGCAGCGAAAATTTTGGAACCGCCCCCGCCGATTTCAAGAGCTGTGGAAAAGCCCGGCCGCTCCCTTGCGGCGGCGACTCCCCGCCTCCTATACCCTTCGGCACATGGCCGATTTGTTCTCGTCTTCCGCGTCGACCGCGACCGACAGCTACGACGCGTCCGCGATCGAGGTGCTCGAGGGGCTCGAGCCGGTCCGCCGCCGCCCCGGCATGTACATCGGCGGGACCGACGCCCGCGCCCTCCACCACCTCGCCGCCGAGGTCATCGACAATGCGATGGACGAGGCGGTCGCCGGCTTCGCCACCCGCATCGAGGTCACGCTCGACACCGGCAACCGCCTGACCGTCACCGACAACGGCCGCGGCATCCCGGTCGACCCGCACCCGAAGTATCCGGGCAAGTCGGCGCTCGAAGTGATCATGACCACGCTCCACTCGGGCGGGAAGTTCGAGGGCAAGGCGTATAGCACCTCGGGCGGCCTCCACGGGGTCGGGGTCAGCGTCGTCAACGCGCTGTCGACCGACACCGTGGTGGAGGTCGCCCGCGACAAGCAGCTCTACCGCCAGACGTTCAGCCGCGGCGTCGCGACCACCAAGCTGGAGGAAGTCGGCGCCGCCCCCAACCGCCGCGGCACCACCGTCGCCTTCACCCCCGACCCCGAGATTTTCGGGGCCGACGCGGCGTTCAGCACCGAGCGCATCTACGCCCTCGCCCGGTCCAAAGCCTATCTCTTCGCCGGGGTCGAGATCCGCTGGCGCTGCGACCCGGCGCTGGCCAGCGCCGACGTGCCGGAGCAGGCGACCTTCCAATTCCCCGGCGGCCTCGCCGACCATCTCGCCGAGCAGCTGGGCGACCGCCCGTGCGTCACCAACCAGCCGTTCACCGGCAAGCAGCCCTTCCCCCCGACCACCGACGGCGACTCGCAGGGCAGCGCCGAATGGGCAGTCGCCTGGCCGCTCTACAGCGACGGCAGCGAATCCTATTATTGCAACACCATCCCGACCCCCGACGGCGGCACCCACGAGGCGGGCCTGCGCGCCGCCCTCACCAAGGGCATCCGCGGCTTCGGCGACCTCATCGGCAACAAGAAGGCCAAGGACATCACCGCCGACGACGTGTTCAACGGCGTCGAGCTGATGCTCTCGGTGTTCATCCGCAACCCGCACTTCCAGAGCCAGACCAAGGACCGCCTGACCAGCCTCGAGGCCGCCCGCTTCGTCGAGGCCGCGGTGCGCGACCATTTCGACCATTATCTCGCCGACAATATGGACCGCGGCCGCGCTTTGCTCGGCTCGATCGTCGAGCGGATGGAGGAGCGCCTGCGCCGCCGCGCCGAGCGCGAGGTCCAGCGCAAGACCGCGACCAGCGCGAGGAAGCTCCGCCTTCCCGGCAAGCTCACCGACTGCTCGAGCGACGACCCGGACGGCACCGAATTGTTCATCGTCGAGGGCGACAGCGCCGGCGGCAGCGCCAAGCAGGCGCGCGACCGCAAGACCCAGGCGATCCTCCCCATCCGCGGCAAGATCCTCAACGTCGCGTCCGCCACCGCCGACAAGATCCGCGCCAACCAGGAGGTCGCCGATCTCACGCTGGCGTTAGGCTGCGGCACCCGCGACAAGTTCGACGAGCGCAGCTTACGCTACGAGCGGGTGATCATCATGACCGACGCCGACGTCGACGGCGCCCACATCGCCACGCTGCTCATGACCTTCTTCTTCCAGGAAATGCCCGAGCTCGTCCGCCGCGGCCATTTGTTCCTCGCCCAACCCCCGCTCTACCGCCTGACCGCCGGCGCGAAGACGTTGTACGCGAGAGACGACGCCCACCGCGCCGAGCTCGAAGCCTCCGAGTTCAAGGGCAAGAAGGTCGAAGTCTCGCGCTTCAAGGGCCTCGGCGAAATGAACCCGTCGCAGCTCAAAGAGACGACGATGGACCCGCGGGTCCGAAGCCTGATCAAGATCACCCTCCCCGCCGCCTACGAAGACCGCCAGCCGATCAAGGATTTGGTCGAGCGCCTGATGGGGAGAGATCCCGCGCCGAGGTTCGAGTTCATCCAGAGCCGCGCGTCGGCGGTGGAGGATGGGGCGATTGATGCTTAGGTGAGCGCTGCCTTTTTGGACTTCATGAGCTGCCCATCCAAAATTCATTGAAGCTAATGCTGCAGATGCTGTACAATAGAGACAGCTCGGAGACCCTGTCGCACGGGGAGACGAGCGATGCCCCATCATTCAATTAGTCTTCGAATTTTTCGCGATCTTGGCTGCGCCAACTTGGGCCGAAAGACTGCGAAGCTGGCCTTGTTTATTGGAGCATTCCAGGCGGTCGCCGCGCAAGCCCAGACCATTCCTGTAGAGAACTTCCCCGTCAGCGTCCCGAACGGGGTAGTGCGTATGCATTATGCCGACACGCTCTGCCGCTTGAACTCACCTGCTCCGGGCCCGGCCCAAACGCCAATCCGTTCGGCCTCGACCAAGATCGGCGGAAGCACAGTGGCTGAAATCTACACAATCTATGCGCCGAACGTTCGTGTACCGGCGACGATGTATCGAGGGGTTCCGCTTCGCGCGGGCGACCGTTTCCTGATGTACGCGTGTGGCTGCGTGCAGACCGGCGGCACCGGTCTGACCTGGAAGAGCTATTTCGATCCCAAGGGCAAGGAATCGGACCATCTGTACTCGGGCACATTCGGCATCTTCTATGACAACCAGGTTCCGCCGCCCGGCTTCTGGCAGCATCCGACCAACATGGTCCGAATCAAGAAGCAGGTAACCAGCCAGGGTCCGGGCCTGACGATTCCTCCTGGGCGAACCGCATATCTTGTTTTGGGTTACGAGGACGACGATTATCACGACAACGGCTACTGGGGTCACGACGATGGCAATTATAACCAATGCCGTGGCGTGGGACCGGCGATCGTCGATGTGATGATCTACCACCCTTCTATAAATCGCGCGGCCCGTAACGCGGCGAGGGTGCACTAATAGTTGATGCGCACCTGTACCCCGTCCTCAGACTAGCGGTGCGGATCAGAAATCGGTGACAGCGAACTCGTCGACAGAGAAATCGGCGACAGTGCACTTAATTGTTAGCGCCTTGAGGGCGCCTTCGTTCATTACCGCCCGAACCATTTGACACTCAAACATTGTCGACCCAAAGTATCGCCGTGGCTGACAACGCGCCCCCTGCTGGTCTTAGCACCGAAGAATTGGCCGAAGTCATTGAGGCGCTGCGGGCAAAACGCGTTCCGAAGCCGTGCGAGATGTGCGACCAGGATGCCTGGGTCGTGGGTCAGTATCTCGCCAGCCCGGTGATGCTCGCGGCGGCTGGGGATCACGTGACCCCCGACTACAAGCTGCTGCAAAGCTCGGTTGTGATCCTCTGCAGCAATTGCGGCAATACGAAGCTGTTCAACGCCGGAACCTTGGGCGCCCGAATTCGCCGATAGCGCAGTAATTCGCGCCTTCGCACGTGATTTCTTGGCGCTGCAGTAATTTTGAATCGGGGGTTGGTGCGTCAATGAACAAAAGACAAAAGGCAGGTTCCGCCTGGATCGAGCGGCTGGCAACGCGCGCTGCGGCGATAATCTCGATCGTAAGTTTCATCGGCATCGTGATCAATTTCGCCGCTCCGTACACCCGCGTATCCGTCGAAGTCATCGACGGCAGCTGGCGCAGTCTTGGCGCGTTATCCAAAGAGAAAGTCGCCGAGCAAGTGAAAATCGGTGCAGAGGTCTACCCGGAACAGCCCTATTACGAGTACGAATTCAATTTGAAGATTCGTAATCATGGAAACACGTCAATCGGCATGTCGCATGATGAGCTGAAATTGCTTGAGATATGCTCGAATACCCCAAAGCGCCCCCGGTACAAAGGCCCGAGCGTGATACTGACCGGATACGATGTTCTGGATAAGGACAAATTCACCCTCGAAAGCATGCGCAACAATGTCCTGCAATTAAGGGGTATCAAACTTAGGTTCCCTCTGTTCAGCCAGGGCGTCGCGAAAGTGAGACTCATTTCTCCAATTTCGGACATGGGTGGCGTCAATCTCAGCGGAATCGATCCGGTCTTCGACGTTCGCGCTCACAATCGGAATGCCGAGACACATTGCAGCGACGGCGATAAGGCGTTGTGAGCCCGGTGGCCGGGCGAAGCGCCTAACTGTCTCTTCGCGCCTTCGCGTGAAAAACAACTTTCAACTTCCACGCCGCTCGCGCGAAAGCACCTTCTTCACACAGCGCGCCTACCGCCGTCGCGACAGTGCAATCAGCACCACCCCGACCACCGCCAGCACCGCCCCCCACGCGGCCCACACCCGCTGGTCGAGCATGAAGCTGGACGCCGGCCAGTGGACCAAACCGGTGCCCTGGCCGATCCACAGCAGCCCGACCAGCACCGCGGCAATCCCGACGATCAGCAGGGCGCGGTTCATGCTTGCGCTCCCGCCCGCTGGCCGGCCCGGGTCAGGCGACCTCGGCGGCGGCGCGGACCGCGCCCGCCGGCCGCTCGACCAGCCGGGCAGCGACCGCCAGCAGGCGGCTCGGGTCGAACGGCTTGGTCATCAGCTCGGCGGTGGCGAACGACGGCGGCAGCGACTCGCGGCCGTAGCCGCTGACGAAGGCGAACGGCACCTCTCTGCGGGTCAAAGCGGCGGCGATCGAGTCGACCTGCTCGCCGCCGAGGTTGGCGTCGAGCAGCGCGGCGTCGACCGGCTCGCCGGCGATCAGCTGCAGCGCGGCCGCGGCGTTGCCGGCCGGGCCGACGATCGCCGCTCCGGCCGCGGCCAGCCCGGCGGCCATCTCCATCGCGACCAGCGGCTCGTCCTCGATGATCAGCAGCCGCTTGCCGCGCAGGGGCTTGGGCTGTGCCGCTTCGCTCGCCGGGGCGAGGTGCGGCCCGGTGGCCCGCCCCTCGTCCACCGCGCCGCCCGGCTGGTGTGCGCGCGGCGCCGCGGCCTTGGGCAGCGGCAACGCGATGTCCCAGCGGATGCCGTCCGCCTTGAGCATCATCTCGGCCGACCCGCCGACCCCGCTCGCGCTGCGCTCGATCAGGCTGGTGCCGAAGCCGCGCCGGACCGGCGCCTTGACCGTCGGCCCGCCGTGCTCCGACCAGCGCAGGTGGAGCGTGTCGCCGCTCACCGTCCAGCGGATCCGGATGCTGCCGTCGGGCTTGGACAAAGCGCCATATTTGAGCGAGTTGGTGCCGAGCTCGTGCATCATCATCGCCACCGTCGGCACGACATTGGCGTCGAGCAGCACCGCCGGGCCCGAGGCGGACACGCGGGTTTCGTCGGCCGGGCCGAGCTCGATCTGGTCGGTGACGATGTCGCTAAGCTGCGTCCCCTGCCAGTCGTTGGCGCTCAATTGCGAATGGACCCGCGACATCGACTGGATGCGGCCGCTGAAGCTGGCGACGAAATCGTCGGGCTGCTTGCAATGGCGCAGCGTCTGGGTGGCGATGGCCTGGACCGTGGCCAGCATGTTCTTGACGCGGTGGCTAAGCTCGCCGGTCAGCATCTTCTGCAGCGCCTCGCTCTCGCGCAGCGCGGCGCAAGTCCGGTCGAGCTCCTGCTCGCGGGCGCGCAGCGCCTCTTCGGCGGCGGTCCGCTCGAGCAGGTCGGCGGCCTGGCGGGCGAGGATGTCGAGCAGGCGCAGGTCGCGCTCCGACGGCGTGTGCGGCTCGCTCCAGTGGGTCGAGATCATGCCGAGCAGCTTGCCCTCGCGCGATCTAAGCGGCGTCGTCTGGGCCGCGCGAATCCCGGCCTTCCGGAAGGCGCGCAGCTCCTCGGTGCCGGCGATTTCGTCCCATTGCTCGAAATCGGGAATGACCGCCCGCTCGCCGGCCCTGAGCGCCGCCCCACAGCTGCTCAGCGCGGTCGGTGGGACCCATTGCCAGAAATAGACGGCGTCGGCCGGCAATCCGCGATGGGCCAGCAGGCACAGCTCGCCGCCATGGTCTGACCCGTCGCGCGCCGGGCACAGCAGCTGCATGGTGCCGAACTGCGACCCGGCGATGGCCACCGCCGCGTCGACGATCTTGCCGTACAACTGGACCCGGTCCTGCTCGCCGATCAGCTCGACGCTGATCGCGTGGAGCAGCTCGAGATCGTCCCGTTCGGACGGCGGTGCGGCAACGTCGGGCGTGGCTAGGTCCATCACTTACTCCGCTGCTCGCTGCCGGGAAACGCCCGGGCGGCGCCACCCGTACCAACAACCGTCTCGAACTTCGAGGCAATTTGCTCGCAATTCGGCCCCCCGCCCCCCATATGGGAAGTATCGTCGGCAGGGCACGCGTAGGCGGCCGGCGGCTGAGAGACTCGTGGCGCTCCCGCTTACACCTTCGGGAGCCAAGACCATGGACCTCAATTCCCTGCTGGGCCGGAACCGGCGCTCGCTGCTGGCGGAGCCGCCTGGCCTGACCGCGCGCGAGAAAAGCGCCCACGACCAGTTCGCCCGCGACTTTGGCGACCAGATCCGCCTTATTCGCGCCGCGCTGCCGGACTCCGCCAAATGACCGCTTCCGAGTCGCCCGGCGCGCCCGCGGCCAACGGCGGCCGCCGCCCGCGCAGCATGAATTACCGCAAGTCGAGCACGGCGCCCCGGCCGACGCCCGAGCAGGCGCGGCGGCAAAGCGACGTGATCCAGTCGGCGTGGCGCCATTTCGGCGAGCCGGGCCCGGCGATCGCCTTCCTCAACACCCGCCACGCGGAGCTCGCGGCCCAGCCGCTCCATCTCGCGATCGAGAGCGACGAGGGGCTCGGGCGGGTGCAGCAGCTGCTCGCCGACATGGCCCCGCGGGCAACCCCGACTACCCGGCGTTAACGGAGACCTACATGCGAATGAGGCGCGAGCCCGAAACCCCCGAACAGCAGGCCGAACGGGAAGCCCGAGAGGCGCGGTACCGGATCGCGCGAATCTCGGCGGAAGAAAAAGAGATCGATGCCGCGGTCCGGCGGAGCATCAAGCTCCACGGCCCTTGAGTCCGGGCGCGGAGCCGCACCCGTTACTCACCCTGCGACGCGTCGAGGTCCTTGAGGTAGTCGGGCGTCATCACCGTCGCCGATTTGGTCGCCGGCGCCTTGATGCTCTGCAGCAACTTCAGGTCGAACTTGTCGCGGAACTGGACCCCGAACTGCGACGCGCGGGCCCACACCACAATGCCGTCGATCAGCCCGCCGGCGGCGAAGTCGAGCTGGATCTCGGCCCCGACCGGCAGCTCCTCGCGGCTCTCGACCAGCGCCCCGCCGCTCGAGATGTTGCGCAGCCGCGCGCCTTTGACCTCGCCGCGATAGTGCAGGAGCGCGGCGCGGATGATGCGGATCCTCGGCTCGCGCTGCGGCAAATGCGCGTCGGGCCGGCTGGCCGAGCCCTTGGCGGCCAGCGCGCGCGCCTCCTCGGCCGGCATCGGCTTGCCGAAATAATAGCCCTGGACCAGCGCGCAGCCGAGGTTGCGCACGAGCATCAGCTCGTCCTGCGTCTCGACCCCTTCCGCGGTGGTCTGCATCTTCAAGTCGGAGGCGAGCCCGACCATCGCACGGATCAGCGCGGCATTGCGGCTTTCGGGGTCGGACGCGCCGCGGACGAAGCTCTGGTCGACCTTGATCTTGTCGAACGGGACTCGGAGCAAATAGCTCAGCGACGAATAGCCGGTGCCGAAGTCGTCGAGCGCCAGCTTGAGGCCGATCGCCTTCAGAGCGCCGATCATCTCGTGGACATGGTCGTCATTGCTTAGGAACACGCCCTCGGTGATCTCGAGCTCGAGCCGCTTGGCCGGCAGGTCGGTTTCGCTCAGGATCGCGCGCACCGTCGCCGGCAGCGACGGCAGTTTGAACTGGAGCGGCGACAGGTTGACCGCGACACTGATGTGCTGCGGCCAGTTGGCCGCCTCGGCGCAGGCGGTGCGCAGCACCCATTCGCCGATCTCGTTGATCAGCCCGATTTCCTCGGCGAGCGGGATGAACATCGCCGGGCTGACCGGCCCGTGCTCGGGATGGTCCCAGCGGACCAGGGCCTCGAACCCCATCACCGCCTCGCTGGTGGCGTCGACGCTGGGCTGGAACACGACCCGCAGCTGGCCCTTGTCGAGCGCGACTCGGAGGTCGGATTCCATCCGCTGCCGCTCCCGGGCGCTCTCGTGCATCTCGGGCGCGAAGAAACGGTAGCAGCCCTTGCCCGCGGCCTTGGCGGCGTAGAGCGCGAGGTCGGCGTCGCGCATCAGATCGTCTGACGTGCGGTCGTCATAGTCCGAGGTGACGATCCCGACCGAGGTGCCGATCGACACCACCGTGCCGTTGATCGTGTAGGGCCGCGAGACATTGTCGATGATCCCCTGGGCGAGGCGCCCGAGGTCGTCCTTGCCCGGCGCGGTCGGGATGACGATCTCGAACTCGTCGCCGCCGAGGCGGCCGACCTGGCCGAGCTCGCCGACCTCGTCGCGCAGGCGCAGCGACACCAGCCGCAGCAACGTGTCGCCGGCCGGATGGCCGAGCGTGTCGTTGACCGCCTTGAAGCGGTCGAGGTCGAGCAGGAACACCGAGCATTGGTGCTTGCGCCGCGACGCGCTGACCAGGGCATCGTCGAGCGCCCGGCGCAGCACTTCGCGGTTGGGCAGGCCGGTCAGCGAATCCTGGCGCGCGAGGCGGTCGAGCTCGACCTCCGACTGGCGCATCTTGGTGAGGTCCGAGGCGAAGCCGCGGAAACCGAAAAAGCGGCCGATATGGTCGTGGATCGGCCGGCCGGAGATCGACCACCAGATTTCGTTCTTGGTCTTGGCGCGAACGATCAGGTCCTGGAAGGCGACGTGCGACGACAGATAGAAGCCGAGCGTCCGCTCCGAGGTCGCGCCGCCGTCGGCATTCTCGGCCGAGATGAGGTCGGCGAACGGTCGGTCGATGAGGTCGGCGGGCTCGCGCCCGAGCGCCAAAGCGACGCTGTCGCTGATGTACGCCAGAGTTCCCTCGCGGGTGGTCTCCCAGAACCAGCCCTTCCCGCTCGCTTCGAATTCCTCGATCAGCCCGTCGGCGCGGGTCGCGTGCGGGCGCGACTCGTCATGGCCCTGATTGGCCCCACTCCGCAGGAGTCGCCCAATGCTGCCCACGCCAAACTCCAGTGTGAGCGGCCGCCATACCGCCAGCGTGGTTTAAATTCGGTTAGGTTCGGATGTTAAAGATTGCCCGAGGTCGAGCAGCGCTTCGCCCTTGGGCCTTCGCCAGGAACGGCGCTAGAAGCGTCGGCGACAAGGAGGGGGCATGCATCGACGGACGTTCCTGGGCTCGACCGCGGCGGCGGCGGTCACAGCGATCATCGACCCGAGGCTCGCCTTCGCCCGAATGACTCCCGACTGGAGCCCGCTCCGGCGGCGACTCGGCGACCGGCTGATCGACGTTCATTCACCGCTGGTCGCCGCGGCGGAGAGTGGCGGGCGCGGCGCCGACGCGCTCTTCGCGGCGCTCAAGAACCCCTATTACCTCTCCGACGAGCCGGCGCTGACCCAGTCGCTCGGCTGGATCGACGCCTGGACCAGCCGCCCGAGCCTGAAAGCGATCGCGGCCGAGTCTGCGCAAGACGTCGCCGCGGCGGTGAATTTCGCCCGCCGCACCGGCGTCCCGCTCGTCGTCAAGGGCGGCGGCCACAGCTATTTCGGCAACAGCAACCGTGCCGGCTCGCTGCTCGTCTGGACCCACCGGCTGCGGACCATCACGCTCGCCGGCTCCTTCCGGCCCGACGGCGCTCCGCCGAGCGTTGCGGGAGTTCCCGCAGTCTCGCTCGGCGCCGGCTGCCTGTGGGGCGAGGTCTACCGCAAGGTCGCGGTCGAGAACGGTCACTACGTTCAGGGCGGCGGCTGCCTCACGGTCGGGGTCGCCGGGTTCGTCCAGGGCGGCGGCTTCGGCTGGTTTTCGAAACAATATGGGACGGGTGCCGCCAACCTGCTTGAGGCTGAAATCGTTACAGCCGACGGCCGTATCCGCACCGTCAACCGCTGGCGGGATCCGGACTTGTTCTTCGCCCTGCGCGGCGGCGGTGGCGGTACGTTCGGCATCGTTACGAGTTTGACCGTCAGAACCCATCCTCTGCCCCCAACCGTTGGTGCGACCATTTTCGAGGTCCGGGCGTCCGACGAGGCGCGCTGGCAGGAGCTTTGTCGACGGATCATCGGCTTTTACGCCGACCAGCTTTTCAACCCCGCCTGGGGCGAGCAGATCGAGTTTCGTCCGGGCCGCCGTCTTGGCATCCGGATGCTGTGCCACAGCCTGACGCGGGAGCAGATGTCGGCGACGTGGGCGCCGTTCATCGACTGGCTGAAAAGCCGGCCGGCAGACTTCACGCTCGCCGGCGATCCCTTGTTCCTCACGCTGCCCGCGCGCGGCATTTGGGATCCGGCAACGCTGCGCAGCGTGCCGGGAATCGTGCTGCAGGACGACCGCCCCGGCGCACCCGCCGAAAATATCTTTTGGGATGGCAATCTCGGCGAGGCCGCGTGGGTACTCAACGCTTATCAATCGGCGTGGCTGCCGAAGCGCCTTCTGTCGCATCGCAATCGCAACGAGCTCGCCGACGCGATGGCCCGCGCCGGCAATATTCGGAGCATCACGCTGCACACCAACAAGGGACTCGGCGGCGGGTCTCCGCAGGCAATCGCGGCGACGCGCGAAACCGCGATGAACCCCGAGGTTCTCGACGCGTTCGCCTTGGTCATCTGTGCTGCGGCCAGCGGGCCCGCCTGGCCCGGAATCCCGGGCCATGAACCCAAGGTCGCCGAGGGTCGTCTCAAGGCCGCCGAAGTCACCCGGGCGATGCGCGAAATCTACCGGATCGCGCCGGGCGCCGGCGCCTACATGTCGGAGTGCGACTACTTCCTCAAAGACTGGAAGCGGGCGCAGTGGGGCGCGAACTACCCGCGCCTCGCCGCCGCCAAGCGGCGTTACGACCCGTCATGGCTGTTCCGCGGCCATCATTGCGTCGAGCCGTGAGGCATACGTCCTAGACCTGGCTCGGATAAAGGGTCGGCGGGGCGTCGTTGAACGCCTTGACCAGGGTGATTGGGCCCTTGGCGACCATGTCCCAGTGGTGGCCGTCGAGATCGTCGAGCATCCACGCGCCGATGGCGCCGCAGAGCAGCCAGACGAAGACAGCTACGCCGACGAACAATTTCATCGCGAGCTCCCGAGCAAGCGGCCGCATGCAACCACGATTTGTAATCTGAAGCAATGTGAGAGAATCGCCGGGCCGGCGTTGTCAGGCCTCGCCGATTTCCTGCAGCCGTTCCTCGAGGGTCGCGAGGCGGCGCTCGATATTTTCGATCAGCAGCGCGAGCTCGGGCTCGGGCAGGTGCGTCGTCCGGCCGCGGCGATGGTCGCGGAGCGCGCCGAGCAGCTGCGCCCGATCGCGCAGCAAGCGTCCCTTGCTGACCTGCCGCTGTCCCACCGGATCGGTCAGTGCGGCGAGCGGCCGGGCTGGTTCACCGCGCCGCCGGCTGCCGCGTTCAGATGGCAAGGCCGGGATCGCCCTCGAGCACCTCGGTCGCCAGCCGCGGCCGCTCGCCCGGCCGCCACAGCCGCGCGGTGTGCGCGATCCGGTAGCGCAAGGGTCCGCCGTCGGGCCGGTCGCTGCGGGTCACCGGGCGCGGGATGCACACGAACTCGGTCCGCATCGCGTCCTCGGTCAGCCGAACCTTGGCGTAGCCATGACCGCCGGCATCGATGAATTCGAGGTGCGGGGAAAGTTCCGGATTGGAAAGCGCCCGCGCCTTCTCGAGGTCGAACGATTTGGCATATTCGAGGGCCGAGCGGACGCCGTGCTTGAGCATCAGGTTGTACGTGCACACGATTTTCCCGTCGGGGCGGTCGGCGAGATAGAGCGGGCGCATCGTTTTATCCTTCTTGAACCCGTGCTCCCACGCTTCCTGGCCGCCTGGGCTGACCAGCGACCCGCCGACAAAGCTTAGGCCCACCGGCTCGTACTTGCGGGGCGGAAGGGCGGCCGCCGCATAGCCGGCCCAGAAGCTGTGACGGTCGCCTGACACGATCGCAAAGCCGGTGATCTTCGCGTCGCGGATGAGATCATAGATTTCTGCCCGCTCGGCATAGGCAGCCCCGTAATCGTCGGTACGGGATATGGCGTAAGTGTCCGACGGCCACGCAGTCTTCACCATCTCGGGCGGCAAATTCTGTGGGTCGGTCCGCTCGTCGAGCGCTCCCAGCGAATTGCCCCAGATTTTCCAGGTCGCGGTCGCGTTGCGCAACTGGTCCTTGAACCACGCTTTCTGCGCGACGCCGAGGATCGTCCGCGGCGGCTTGTCCTTGCTTGGGTTGGGAATGCGCGCATCCCGGAAATGGAGTTCGGCCGGTGGCTGTCCCCCATCATACGCACGTCCGAGATCGAGCGCGATCATCGCTTCCTCGGAGAACATGCCGTTGAAGCTCGGATCGAAGATTTTGACAATGTCGTCGGCGTTGCTTGGATCCTCCCCGCAAAAGCTGTGCTGGTCGGTAAGGATCAGGTCGAGGTGCTTGCCGAAGCGGAGCGCGCGATAGGCGATCAGGCTGTTGATGGCGGCCAGATTGTTGGGCTCGATCCCGAGGCCATTGGCGTCCCACTCTTTGATCTCGACGTTTTTCACCGGAACTGAGCCGAAGGTGTCGAAAGTCCCGCTTGGCGCCTTCACGCGCGCCGGAATATATTCGAACCAGGCCTGGTTTGCGGCAACCTTGATGGTCTGCCCCGGCCGGGGCGGGCCGCCCGCCTGCTGGATGCTTTGCCGGCCCTGCCAGGAGAATTCGTGATTGTCCCACATGGCGACGAACGGCCAGCGGGCGCGCGCGTCCTGGAGATCGGGGTCGGCGAGATAGCCCTTGTAGACCGCGCGATACCCGTCGAGCGTCAGCGGATAATGAAAGTTGCTGACCTTCGCACCGTCAGGGATGCGGCACACTTCATAAACGATCCGGTCGTAGCGCGTCTTCACTTCGTCGGGATATTCGACGATCTCATAGATGAAGTCGCCGAGGTGGAGCACGAAACCGAGCTGCTCCGCCGCGGGCGCGCGCTCGTCCTCGAAGATCATCCGGCGATAGGCGTTGAGCTTGCCTTCGTTGACGTCCTGGCAGCTGACGAACGCAAAATTGACCGCGCGCGGATCGGTTGCGGCCGGGGCGGTGATCGTCCGGCCGATCCGGCTGCCGTTCCCCTCGCTGTCGGTGAACCGGTACCAATAGACCCGCGCCGGCTTGAGCCCGCCGACCAGCACCCGCGCCGTCCAGTCCGCGGCCCGCGACACCGGCGCGGCGGCATGCGCGACGACCCGGCGGAACGCCTCGTCCTCCGCCACCTCGACGGTCAGCAGCTGGCGTTCGCCGCTCGCGAACGGGCGGCGGGTCCACAGGATCACGCTGCCCGAATCCGGGTCGCCCGAGGCGACTCCCTCGGGGAACAGGGCCCGGTTCTCGCGCCAGCGGACCCGCGACGCGCGGACCGCCCCGCCCCACGCGGCGGACGCGCCGATCGCCGCTGCGGCCTGGATGAAATGACGGCGGCTAAGTGCCACAGGAGCCCCTCCGGCGCACGGTCGTGACGGCGCGGCCGGCGCGACTCCATCGCAAAACGACAGACGCCGGGAGCGTTCGACGAATGCGCTTGACCCGGGCGCCGAATCATAGTTAAACCGTACCGTACAGTTTATCGATTCGCCGCCGGACAGGGGAAACGGATCCGGCGACCGAATCGGCATCGCGAGCTTCGAGAGGGCCGCTGCGAGCGGAACGAGTTCGCCTGCCCGCGCCGCACGCGCGGGCCGGGCGCAGTACGCGTGCCTTTCGAACGTCAACAGGAGGAATGTAAGACAATGGGAACGAACGGTTATTCACGACGCGCTGCGGGCCTCACCGGCGGCGGCTTCTCGATCCTCGCGCTGGCCGCAGCGGCCGCCGCGATCGCGGCGATGATGGCGCCCGGAGCTGCGGATGCGCGCGGCTTCGGCGGCGGCGGCTTCCACGGCGGGGCCGGGTTCAGCGGCTTCCAGCGGCCGAGCGGCGGCTTCCAGCGCCCCTCGGGCATGCAGCGCCCCCAGGGCATGCAGCGCCCGTCCGGCGCGCAGCGGCAGCGGCCCGCCAACGGCGGTCAGCGCTCAGCCAATGCCGGCAACCGCAACGGCAACACCGGCGTCGCCGGCAACACTGCCAACAGCGGCAACAGCACTCGCGCCAACACCGCGGCCAACACCGGCGTCGCCGGCAGCGGCAACGGCAGCTGGAACCGGGCCAACACCAACACCGGCACGGTCGGCAGCGGAAACGGCAACACCGCTTACACCAACAATGGCAACACCGGGGTAGTCGGCAGCGGCAACGTCAACACCGGCAATGTGGCGGTCGGCAACGACGTCGACGTCAACGTCAACGGCGGTGCCTACGGCTATCCCTACTATGGCTCCGGCGCCGCTTATGCGACCGGCGTGGCGGTCGGCGCGACCACCAGCGCGGTCGCCTACGGCACGGCCTATTCGTCGATCCCGGCGTCGAGTTGCTCGGCGACCGTCTATGGCGGCGTCAGCTACTATCGCTGCGGATCGACCTGGTACCAGGTCAGGTACCAGGGCGGCAGCACGACCTACGTCGTCGTCACCGATCCGACCCGATAAGCGTCGAACCCGCCGGCTCCCTCGCCGGCGGGTTCCTTTCCCTCGGCGCTCCCGCCTTGCTATAAGGGCGCAAACCAGGGAGTCGCGTATGACCGGCATTCTCGACAAGTTTCACGTCGAACATGGCGCGCTTGGCGCCCGCGTGCTGGCCCGCTCGCTCGAGCTCACCGGCTATTGCACCGAGGATCGCGAGATCGACACGATGATCGAGATGCTCAAGGACGACCTCGACGCCTGCGCCCGGGAGATGAAGCGCCTGCGCGCCGCCAACCTCCGCGGCGCCCTGTTCGAAGGCTGGCCGAAAAACGCCTGACGAGCCCTACCGCGCGCCCCACCCGGTCAGCATCGTCTTCACCGTCCGGAATAGGATCAAAAGGTCGAGCCAGGGCGAGAAATATTTGATGTAGTAGAAGTCGTAATAGAGCTTGCGGTTGACGTCCTCGACCTCGGCGACATGGCCCTGGTTGACCTGCGCCCAGCCCGAAATTCCCGGCTTCACCACGTGGCGGTAGCGGTAGAACGGGATTTCGCTGGTGTACCATACCGACAGCACCTGCGCCTCGGGCCGCGGGCCGATCCAGCTCATCTGCCATTTCAAAATGTTGAAGATCTGCGGCAGCTCGTCGAGCCGCAGGTTGCGCAGCACGCGCCCGACGCGGGTGATGCGGTCGTCGTCGTCCCGGGTCATCGCCGCCGCCCGCTCGTCCAGAACCTCCACCTCGTCGTCGAGCTCGACCGGGCGCATGGTCCGGAACTTGTAGACGATGATCGGCTTGCCGGCGTGGCCGACGCGCTTCTGACGGAACAGCACTTTGCCCTTGCTGTCGCTGAGGATCGCGAGCGCGCACCCGCCCATCACCGGCAGCACGACCGGCAGGATCGCGACCGCGAACAGGAAGTCGATCAGCCCCTTCAGGTGGAAATAGCCGCGCGCCGGGAGCAGCGAGCCGAAGCTGTTTTCCGACAGATGCTCGATCTCGACCCGGCCGGTCAGCGATTCCGACAATTGCTTGACCTGGTAGACCATCCGCCCGGCGAGCGCCGCGTCGGCCAGGAACGCCTCCCATTCATCGGGCAAATCCTCGGAGAAATCGGCGACGATCGCCTGGCAGCCCCGCGTATCGTGCAGCCGCGGCCGGGTCAGCAGCTTCCAATCGACCCCCGGGATGCGGGTCAGATTGCTGATCTCGCCGAACGGAACGACCGCAAAGCGGCGCCGAATGCCGCGCTCGGCGTAGACGTACAGCAGGTACAGCCAGAAAACGTGGAGCAGGAACCCGGCGAGGAGGCCGATGCGGTCGTAGGGGAAGCGGGTCAGCACGAAATAGAGGATGGTGACGCCGTGGCCGGTCAGCGCCGAGGGGAAGATCACATAGCTGCGGCGGATCCCGGGATAGGTTTCGATCGACAGCCGCATCCAGAAGGCGATGACGATCGCCACCGCGTTGGCGATTACCGTGTTGATGCTCGCCGCCTCGATCAGGAAGCCGGGCAGCAGCGGCCCGCGCGCCAGCCACGGCACCAGCGCCCCGACGACCAGCGCGCCGGCGAACTGAAACCGCTTGCGGACCAGCAGCGAGCCGTGGCCGACGCGGGCGAGGCGCTCGTGCTTCACAGCGACCAGCGATCGATCCCGGGCGCGATCATCCGGTCGCGCCACATGCCCTTGAGGTCGGCGAGCGTCCCGCCGGCCGCGACCAGGGCCGCGATGCGCTCGTCGCTTAGGTCGCGATACTCGCGATGCGGGACCGCTCCGACGACCAGGTCGTACCGCGCGCCATCCAGCTCGGTCAGCTCCAGCCCATATTCGCGGCCGACCTCATCCGGGTCGGCCAGCGGGTCGGCCACGGCGACGTCATGGCCGAGCCACTCCAGCCGGCGCACGAGATCGACCGTGCGGCTGTTGCGGAGGTCGGGGACGTTCTCCTTGAACGTCAGGCCGAGGACCAGCGCGCGCCCCGCTTTCGGGCGCCGGTCGTGGAGCACGTCGGCGATCCACCCGCCCATCCCGTCGTTGGTCTCGCGGCCGGCGAGGATCACCTGCGGCTTGTGGCCCAGCGTCCGGGCGAGGTGGCTCAAGTAATAAGGGTCGACGCCGATGCAGTGGCCGCCGACCAGCCCCGGCTCGAAATTGAGGAAATTCCATTTGGTCCTGGCCGCGGCGAGCACGTCCCACACCGACAGGTCGACCTTGGCGAAGATTTGCGCGACCTCGTTCATGAAGGCGATGTTGATGTCGCGCTGGGCGTTCTCGATCGCCTTTGCCGCCTCGGCCGCCTTGATCGAGGCAGCGCGGAACACGCCGCCGCTGGTCACCGCGCCGTAGACCGCCGCGAGCTGCTCGACGACCTCCGCATCCTCGCCGGCGACGACCTTGGTGATCCGCTCGATCGTATGCTCGCGGTCGCCCGGGTTGATCCGTTCCGGCGAATAGCCGAGGCGGAAGTCGCGACCGCGCGTCAGCCCCGCGATGCGCGCGATCTCCGGCCCGCAAATGTCCTCGGTCACGCCGGGATAGACCGTGCTCTCGTAGACGATCGTCGGCCGCCGCTCGGGATCGATCAGCTCGGCGAGCGTGCGCGTCGCGGCGAGCACCGCGCCGAGGTCGGGCACCTTGTTCTCGTCGACCGGGGTCGGGACGGTGACGATATAGAGGTCGGCGCCGCCGCAGTCGTCCGCCGTGGCGGTCAGCGTCAGCGTCGTGGCTTGCAGCTCGGCCGAATCGACCTCGCGGGTCCGGTCGTGGCCGCGCTCGAGCTCGGCGATCCGCGCCTGGTCGACGTCGAAACCGGTGACGGCGAACTTGCGCGCCAGCGCGACGGCCAGCGGCAGCCCGACATAGCCGAGGCCGATCACGACGATACGCTGCGGATCACTCATCGGGGCTCCTATACGCGCTCACTGCCGTTTCGGATGCAACTCCGCTCCGGTTCGGACGGGAAACCGGTCAGGCGGGAGGCCTCCCGCGGCCCACGCCGAAATAGCTCAAGCCCGCGCGCTCGGCCTCGTGCGGGTCCCAGACGTTGCGCAGGTCGACCAGCGCCTTGCCCCGCATCCGCCCCGCCAGCGTCTCGAGGTCGAGCGCCCGGAACTCGTCCCATTCGGTGACGATCACCACCGCGTCCGCGCCCTCGGCCGCGGCATAGGCGTCGGTTGCATAGCCGATCCCACTGAACAGCGGCTCGGCCTGGTGCCGGGCCACCGGATCGAACGCGGTGACATGGGCGCCGCGCTCGACCAGCCGCCTGACCAGCGGGATCGACGGCGCCTCGCGCATGTCGTCGGTGTTGGGCTTGAAGGCGAGCCCGAGCACGCCGATGCGCTTGCCCGAAACATCGCCGCCAAGCGCCCGTTCGACCCGCTCCGCCATCGCCTCCTTGCGCTCGTCGTTCACCTTGACCACCGCCGACACGATCTGCTGCCCGACCCCGGCCAGCTCGGCCGTCTGGAGCAGGGCCAGCGTGTCCTTGGGGAAGCAGCTCCCGCCATAGCCCGGGCCGGCGTGCAGGAACTTGGGGCCAATGCGGTTGTCGAGCCCGATCCCGCGGGCGACGTCCTGGACGTCGGCGTCGACCGCCTCGCACAGGTCGGCGATCTCGTTGATGAAGCTGATCTTGGTCGCGAGGAAGGCGTTGGCCGCATATTTGGTGAGCTCGGCGGTGCGCCGGCCGGTGAACAGGATCGGCGCCTGGTTGAGGAACAGCGGCCGGTAGATCTCGCGCAGCACCTCGCGCGCTTTCTCGTCGTCGGCGCCGACCACGATTCGGTCGGGGATCTTGAAGTCGCGGATCGCGGCGCCCTCACGCAGGAACTCGGGATTGGACGCGACCGAAATCCCTTCTGCGCCCTCGTCGGCGAGGATTTTCGCGATCTCGTCACCGGTTCCGACCGGGACGGTCGACTTGGTGACGACGACGGTCCCGGGTCGGATCGCCCTGGCCAGCTCGCGCACCGCGTCGAACACATAGGTCAGATCGGCGTGGCCGTCGCCACGCCGCGCCGGCGTGCCGACGGCGATGAACACCGCCTCGGCCTGCGCGACGCCTTGGGCCAGGTCGGTGGTGAAGCTCAGCCGGCCGCGCTCGACATTGGCCTTGACCAGGGCCTCGAGCCCCGGCTCCCAGATCGGCATCACGCCGGCGTTGAGGCCGTCGATCTTGCCCGCGTCCTTGTCGACGCAGGCGACCTGGTGGCCGAAGTCGGCGAAGCAAGCCCCCGACACGAGCCCGACATAGCCGGTGCCGATCATCGCGATACGCATGCTTGCTCCTGGTTGCCGTCGGGGACGGGCGCCCCTTAGCCGCTGCATCGCGCAAGGAACAAGCGGCCAGCTTATCGATCCCATCGCGGAATTTTATGAGCGGGCGGACGGCGTCTGCGATAGACGGCGGCCGATGACCGATCTCGACCTCGACCGCGCCGTCCTTCTCCCCGTCGACCTGCAGCAGGCGTTCGACGCACCGCCCTGGCCCCGCCGCTGGAACTCGGACGTCGATGCAAATGGTCTCGCTCTGCTCGCCGCCTGGCGCTCCGCCGGGCGGCCGATCATCCACGTCCGCCACGACTCAGTGCAGGAGGGTTCGAGCCTTGCGCCGGGCGCGCCGGGCAACGCTTTCCGCCCCGGCTTCGGGCCGCAAAATGGCGAAGAGCTTGTGACGAAGAGCGTCAATTCGGCGTTCATCGGGACGGACCTCGACCTGCGTTTAAGGCGGCTCGCGGCGAAGCATGTCGTCGTCTTTGGCATCTCGACCGACATGTGCGTTTCGACCACCGTCCGCACCGGCGCCAACATGGGCTGGGACATGATCCTCGTGCCTGACGCCTGCGACTGTTTCGACCTGCCGGACGGCAATGGCGGGACAATCCCGGCCAAGGACATCCAGGCGGCTCACGTGGCGACGCTCGCGGCCGAGTTCTGCCGGGCGCTGTCGACCGCCGACCTGACCGAGGTTCGGGCCGCGGCCTAGCTTGCGCCGCGGCCGTGCCTGGCCCAGCATGAAGGCATGGCAACGCATTTGCTCGACGCGATGTCGGCCGCGCCGGATCATCACTCGATCCTGCTTGAAAATGATCAGGTGCGCGTGCTCGACACAAAGGTGGCACCCGGCGACCGCACGCCCGTGCACGCCCATGAGTGGCCCGCAGCCCTCTACGTGCTTAGCTGGAGCGACTTCGTCCGCCGCGACGCGCAAGGCAAGGTACTCGCCGACAGCCGCGATCGTCCGGCGCCGACCCTCGGCTCAGGCCTGTGGATCGAGCCGCTGCCGCCGCATTCGGTCGAGAACGTCGGTTCCGCGGACCTCCACATCATCGCCGTCGAGGTGAAGGTGCAGGGGCCCTTGCCCCCGCGGACGCGGGGGTAGTTTTCGCCGCAAAATCCCTATATTGGCCCGCGCCTTCCGATGAACGTCACAACGCTCCCCAAGCCCCCGCGCGTCGGGCTGGTCTCGCTCGGCTGTCCCAAGGCCTTGGTCGACAGCGAGCGGATCATGACCAAGCTCCGCGCCGACGGCTATGCGATGTCGCCCGATTATGCCGGGGCCGACGTGGTGCTGGTCAACACCTGCGGCTTCCTCGACAGCGCCAAGGAGGAGAGCCTCGAGGCGATCGGCGAAGCGATCGCCGAGAACGGCCGCGTCGTCGTCACCGGCTGCATGGGGAGGGAAGCCGAGGTCATCCGCGCCCGCTTCCCCGACGTGCTCGCGGTCACCGGCCCGCAGCAATATGAGGAAGTGGTCGCCGCGGTGCACGAGGCCGCGCCGCCCATCCCCAACGCCTTCATCGACCTGGTGCCCGAGGCCGGGCTCAAGCTCACGCCGCGCCACTACAGCTATGTGAAGATCTCCGAGGGCTGCAACCATCGCTGCGCCTTCTGCATCATCCCGTCGATCCGCGGCGACCTCGCCAGCCGCCGCCCCGACGCGATCCTGCGCGAGGCCGAAAAGCTCGTCGCCGCCGGGACGAAAGAGCTGCTGGTCATCAGCCAGGACACGTCGGCCTATGGCGTCGACCTGCGCCACGAGCCGCGGCTGTGGAAGGGGGAACCGGTCCGCGCCCACATGACCGACCTCGCCCGCGAGCTCGGCAAGCTCGGCGCCTGGGTCCGCCTCCACTATGTCTACCCGTACCCCCACGTCGATAACGTCATCCCGCTGATGGCCGAGGGGCTGGTCCTCCCCTATCTCGACATCCCGTTCCAGCATGCGAGCCCCAAGGTGCTGCGCGCGATGCGCCGGCCGGCCAACGACGCCAAGGTGCTCGAGCGCATCCGTTCGTGGCGCGCGCTCGTCCCCGACCTCGCCATCCGCTCGAGCTTCGTCGTCGGCTTCCCCGGCGAGACCGACGAGGATTTCCAATATCTCTTGAACTGGCTCGAGGACGCGCAACTCGACCGGGTCGGCGCGTTCAAGTTCGAGCCGGTCGAGGGCGCCGCTGCCAACGCTTTGCCCGACCCGGTCCCCGACGACGTGAAGCAGGAACGATTCGATGCGGTCATGGCGCTGTCCGCCCGCATCAGCGCCGAGAAGCTCGCGGCCAAGGTCGGCACCACAATCGATGTCCTCATCGACCGGGTCGACACTGACGTTCCTGCCCATGCCGAGCATGGGGAGGGGGACCATGCGGAGCATGGTGGAGGGGTAGATGTCGCCCACCTCGACGCCCCCCACCCCGAGCATCACCACGCCGTCGGCGCCACCGGCCGTTCCAAGGCCGACGCGCCCGAAATCGACGGCGAGGTCCACCTCCGCGACGCCGGCGGGCTCAAGCCCGGCGACATCGTCCGAGTCACGATCGAGGATTCGGACGAGCACGACCTCTACGGCGTGCCGGTTGAGGCTCGGTCCTTGGCGATAGGCTGACCCTCGCAGAATCGCTCGCCACTCCCGGATAATCGAGTCGCAATCGGCGACTCAGATGAGTAAGAAGGGCAACCGTCGTTTGCCTGTGGCTCGGAGGGTCTTTCGGCACCTCACTTTCGAGTCACGGGAGATTTGACGATGACCGGCATTAAGGTCCTTCTCGAGTTCGAACGGCCTGCGGCCGATCCATTTTCTCTGCAGCTTGAGGCGCTGGCGTCCGTGGATGCGGCGGAGGGAAGCGCCAAATCCTTCATCGACGACTTGGGCGGTTCGGGCGTCGAGGTGGACGACGAAATCGCGCCGGTACCGATGTTCCTCTCGCCGAGAGCCCTCGTGCTTACGGAAGCGGCCGATTTCGCGGTGGAGATGGTCGCTGCCGCGGCCGATGTTGATCGAACGGCAAACGTAGTCGCGCCGACAGTCGTCGTCCCGGCCCAGGTTACCCCCGCAGCACTCGAACGGCTGAAAAAAAAAGACGGCGTGATTGTCTGGCCGAACTCGGAGCTTACGCTGTTCCAGGCGGTGGATTGCAGTCCGTTCAAGCCTGCCGCCACGATCGCCCAGCTTCAAGCCGCGCTGAAGGTCAAGCCGGTGTGGAACAAGGGTCATCGTGGGAAAAATATCGTCGTCGGCATCATCGACGAAGGCGTGAACGGCGCCACCTATCCGGTCATCGGCGGTTTCTCGCGGCCCGGCGCGGGCCTGCAGCCGGGCCAGGCCCCGGTGACGAGCCATGGCTCGATGTGCGCCGCCGATGTCTTGATCGCTGCGCCGGACGCCAAGCTCTACGACTATCCGTTCCTTGGCGTGCCGAATTCCGGGGGTGCGCTTCAGATGTTCCAGGCGGTCCTCAACCAGCGCGCGGTCGACGGTACGCCGCACATCACCAACAATTCCTATGGCTTTACCGGCGTGCCGAGTCAGGCGGCGTTCCCCCGGCACGAAATCCATGACCTTCAACATCCCATTCATCGCAAGATCCGCGAAGTCGTTCTGGCCGGGGTGCCATGCTTCTTCGCGGCGGGCAATTGCGGCGCGGACTGCCCGAGCGGGAACTGCGATCCCTCTGGTGTCGGCCCCGGTAAGTCCATCCATGCCTCGAACAGCCTCGAGGAGGTGATCACCATCGCCGCCGTCAATCGCCACGACCAGAGGATCGGCTATTCCTCCCAGGGCCCTGGAATGTTCTTCGCCAACAAGCCGGATCTCGCGGCATTTTCACACGTCTTCGCCAACTTCGGGCCCGGCCGACCCGGCGGTGTGGCCCACTCGCCGTTTGACAATGGCACGTCGTGCGCCACGCCCGTGGCCGCCGGCGCCGCCGCAGCCCTGATGAGCGCGTTTCCCAACGTCAGCCCGCAGCGTTTGAAAGCGGCGATGATGTCAACCGCCAGACACAAGGGACCCGGATCGGGTTGGAACCGGGATTTCGGCGTCGGAATCCTCGATGTCGCGAAGGCGTTCAAGGCGCTGCCCTGATCGGCCGGAATGAACTCAGCGCCGACGATCTTGCAGCGACCGCGGCGAATGGCCACATTCGAGGCAGGTAGGCGACTCTGCGTGAGATGGCTTGTTGTAATCGATAGCGACCTCCTGCCGTCGGCGCTGCAGACGGTGCTGAAGAAGGCGTGCGCGCACCCGGCACCGCTTAGCGATCCCGTTCCACTGTCGAACGATGAGACGAGCATCGAGGTCGAGGGCCCCGAGGATCTTCCCAGCCGGCTCGCGTGGAACCACGGCATCAAGGGCGTTTACCCCTCCTCGGACTACACCTTGTACTAACTGAGTCCGCGCCCGCAGGTCTCGGCAGCGTGCCCCCAACTCGCTTCGTCCCGTTCTTCCAACGACTTGCGGAAGCGGCGGAACAAAAGCCGTGCGGTTTGGCGGCGCGGGCATAGGAAGAGGTTTCCGCCCACCACCGAAAGCCCTTGCCCAGTGGCCTTCCCCCGTTTGTTCAATTTCCACTCGCGCGGCATCGCGATCGACCTCGGCACCGCCAACACCGTGGTCTACGTCCACGGCTCGGGGATCGTCGCCAGCGAGCCGTCGGTGGTGGCGATGGAGTTCGTCAACGGCGTCCGCCGCGTCCGAGCGGTCGGCGACGACGCCAAGCTGATGATGGGCAAGACGCCCGACAACATCAAAACCATCCGCCCGCTGCGCAGCGGCGTGATCGCCGACATCGAGGTCGCCGAGGAGATGATCAAGCATTTCATCAGGAAGGCCCATGGCGGGCCGAGCCGCTTCTCGCGCGGGCCGGAGGTGGTGATCTGCATCCCGTCGGGCGCGACCTCGGTCGAGCGGCGCGCGATCCGCGACGCCGTCACCAACGCCGGCGCCGACCGCGTGTCGCTGATCGAGGAGCCGATGGCCGCGGCGATCGGCGCCGGGCTGCCGGTGACCGAGCCGATCGGCTCGATGGTCGTCGACATCGGCGGCGGTACCACCGAGGTCGGGGTCATCTCGCTCCAGGGCCTCGCCTTCTGCCGCTCGACCCGCATCGGCGGCGACCGCATGGACGAATCGATCGCCGCCTACGTCCGGCGCAACTTCAACCTGCTGATCGGGGAGGGCACCGCCGAGCGGGTCAAGCTCGAGATCGGCACGGCGCGCGCACCCGCCGACGGCGTCGGACTCACCGCCACGGTCCGCGGCCGCGACGTCAGCCGCGGGGTGCCGAGCGAAATCGAGCTCAACCAGGCCCAGGTCGCCGAGGCGCTGTCCGAGCCGGTCAGCCGCATCCTTGAGGTCGTCCGGGCGGCGCTCGAGAACACCCAGCCGGAGATTGCCGCGGACGTGATCGACCAGGGCATCACCATGACCGGCGGCAGCTCGCTGCTGCGCGAGATCGGGCCGGTGCTGGCCGACGAGACCGGGCTGCCGGTGCGGATCGCCGACAACCCGCTCGAATGCGTCGCGCTCGGCGCCGGGCGGACGCTCGAGGACCCGGCCTATCGCGGCGCCTTGATCGCCGCATGAACCGAAGCACTCCTCACCGCCTCTGACAGGATTCCGGTGCGCCGATGCGATGGCGCGCCGCCGGGGCGGGAAACAGGGAGGCACGTCATGGCACCCAGGCTTCAATTGCTCCTATCGCTGACTGCCGCGAGCGCGCTGGTCGGCACCGCGATCGCTTCGCCGCCGCCGCCGCAGGGCGGACGCAAGTTCACCGTCGCGCTGAGCGGCCAGAACGAGGTCAACGCGGCCAATCCCAACGGCGGCGCCGGCGACCCCGACGGCACCGGCACGGCGCAGGTGACCATCAACCCCGGCCAGCAGCGCGTCTGCTGGGACATCACCGTCAACAACATCGCCGCGCCGACCCGCGGCCACATCCACAAGGCGCCGGTCAAGGTCAACGGGCCGATCCTGGTCACCTTCTTCGAGGCCAGCAACGTCGCTCTGAAGGGCTGCACGTCGACCACCCAGCCGGTCGACCAGGCGCTGCTGATGGACATCATCCAGCACCCCGACCAATATTATGTGAACGTCCACAATGCGGACTTCCCGGCCGGGGCGATCCGCGGACAGATGCACAAGTAGCTAGCGCCGGCTGCGGCGCCAGCGGACGAGCAGCAGCACGACGCCGCACGCCACCGTGTCGGCGAGCCAGTCGAGCAGGTCGCTGTCGCGGTGCAGCGCCGGGATCGCCTGGACCACCTCGATCAGCGCCCCGAACGCCGACAGGCCGATCGCCAGCCGGAGCAGCGCGGCCCGGGCATAGGCCCAGGCCCCGAGCAACCCGAGCGTCGCGAACGCCGCGATATGCTGGACCTTGTCATTGGGCTCGCCCGGCAGGTGCGGCGGATGCGGAATCACCGCCATCACGAACGCGAACACGGTTGCCGCCCAGAAGATGAGGCGGGGATAGAGTGGTTCGCGGCCTCTCATATCGTCATCCCGGCCTTGAGCCGGGACCCGCCTTCACTTCAACGGCAGCGGAGGAAACCCGAAATCCTCCGCCAGATCGCGCCATGTCGGGTTGATCGAATGAATGAGATCGTATTTCCATGCGCGAGGCCATCGCTTGATCCGCTTTTCCCGAATGATCGCTGACTCCATCGTCTCGTGCATTTCGAACCACACAAGCCGCTTGATGCCGTATCGTTTCGTGAAACCCCGCACGAGCCCTTCTCCGTGCTGGTAGATTCGACCGACAAGACCGGAGGTGACGCCCGTGTAGAGCGTGCTGTGAGAGGCTCGAGCGAGCATGTAGACGCACGGTTGCCAGTCCGAATCCACGGACCCCGCAAAGTCAAATCCCAACGCCCGCTCAAGGCAAATAGCGTCATACCGGACTTGATCCGGTATCCGTCTGCCTTTGGGATGCGCGAAAAGGCGGGTCCCGGCTCAAGGCCGGGATGACGCAGTGGTAGCAGACTCGACAGGTGAACAGCCGCCGCTACGTTCCGCCGCATGCTGAAACTCACCCCGGCGCTCCTTGCCCTGCTCGCCACCGCAGCAACCGCCCAGCCGCTGACCCCGGCCGAGCGCGCGCAGATCGACCGCATCGTCACCACCGCGCTCGCCGCCGAGGACGTGCCCTCGGCCTCGATCGCGGTCGTCCGCGACGGCCAGATCGTCCTCACCAGGGCCTACGGCACGGCCAACGCCGGCCTGCCCGCGACCCCGGCCCTGCCCTATCAGGTCGCGTCCAATTCGAAGCAGTTCACGGCGATGGCGCTGCTGCTGCTCGAGGACGAGGGCAAGCTCAGCCTCGACGACCATGTCGCCAAATATCTCCCCGGGATCAGCGGCGGCGATCGCATCACGCTCCGCCAATTGCTCAACCACACCTCGGGCATCCAGGATTTCTGGCCGCAGGACTACAGCTTCGAGGCGATGTCGCGGCCGACCACGCCGCAGGGCATCGTCAACATCTGGGCCAAAAAACCGCTCGACTTCGCGCCCGGCGACCAGTGGCAATATTCGAACACCGGTTATGTCGTCGCCGGGATGATCGCCGAGAAGGTCAGCGGCCAGCCGCTGGTGGCTTACCTCACCCGCAAGATCTTCAAGCCGCTCGGGATGACCAGCGTCAAGGACCAGGACGACACCAACACGCCGGCCTTCCCCGCCGGCTACGGCCGCTATGCGCTCGGCCCGGTGCGCCCGGTGACCCCGCCGGCGCGCGGCTGGCTCTATGCCGCGGGCGAATTGTCGATGACCGCCGAAGACCTCGCCAAGTGGGACATTGCCCGCATGAACCGCGCGCTGATCCCGGCCGACGACTGGGCGGCGCAGGAAACGACCGTCAAGCTCAACGACGGCAGCGACCCGGGCTACGGGCTCGGCGTCGGCATCCGCACCGTCGCCGGCCGCAAGGTCGTCCGCCACACCGGCGAGGCGGTCGGTTTCCTGTCGTCGAACAGCGTGTGGCCGGCCGAGCGCACGGCGGTCGTGGTGCTGACCAACAGCTGGTCGTCGTCCGCTTACGCCAGGATCGCACGCGATATCGCGGGGGTCGTCCTGCCGCCGCCCAGCGCGCCGCAGGACGCCGTCGCCGCCGCCCAGGCGGCGCGCGCGCGGACGGTCTACGACCAGCTCCGCGCCGGCACCCTCGACCGCGCGCTGCTGACCCGAAACGCCAATTATTATTTCACCCCCCAGGCGATCGCCGGCTTCCGCTCGAGCCTCGCGCCGCTCGGCGAGCCGACCGCGTTCGAGCCCGCCGGCAAGCCGGTGCTGCGCGGCGGCTTCGTCATCCAGGGCTACACCGTCAAATATCCCGGCCGCACCCTCGACCTTTCGACCTTCTACGAACCCGGCGCAAACGGGCGGATCGAGCAGTTCCTGGTCAATCCGGGAGAGTGAGGCTCAACGCTTCGCTTACGTCGGCTTTGGGTGGAAAGCGGACGTTAGGACTTGCCCCAGTATGCCTTGAATGCCGGATACTCACTGAACAGCGTTTCGTAGTCAGGGTAAGGTATCCCCAGGATGGAGACCTGTCGTTCGCCAAGGCCGTCACTGAAGTCTTGAATGAACACCGACAGGCAATCGACGACACCGGCCTTCTCGGACTGAACGACGAAGCCTAGTTCGGCCCCACTCGAGTTGAAGACGCCTTCTATCTCACGAGCGTGAAGCTCTCGCTGGTAACCTGCACTCGGATCAAAAGGCCCCGCCGCCACGCCCATTGGCGGGTCCGCAGCGTCAAGGTTGCTGCGCCCAATCAGCTTTCCGTCGTGATAAATCTCGACTTGCACGGTGGAAGCAATCTCATGCGTCGCTAATGTCCGCAATGGGTGGAAAGCGGACATTCCGCTGGTAGGCTCTGAGGATGACCCGACCCATCCTTATTGCCGTCGCATTTGCGACCTTGCTGCTCTTGCTGAGGTTCACAGGGTTTCTGCCTGCGCTTGCGTTCGCGCTGGTCACGGGCGCGACTTACGTGGCCTATGACCGGCTCATGCGGCCAGTTCGGTCAGTCTCAAACGCGCAGCCTTTGGAGGGCATCTCGCTCCACGTCGAGGACACGCCGAACGTGAGACTCATCCCGCCCCCGCCTTCTCATGTTGAGCAGTTGGAAATCGGGGCAACCGGACCCGGCGAGTTACAGTTTGTCCTTATCTCGCCCCGCCGCCGCGCCACCGTGAAGCTGAGCATTGCGCAAGCGCGATGGTTGGCGGATGCCCTGAATCACTGGGCCGATAGCAGCGAAACCATTCCACTTCACTGACGCGGCGAATGTCTGCTTTGGGTGGAAAGCGGACGTTAGTCTTTGCCGTCGTATGCGTTGTGAATGGCTCAGACCTGGACCGAAATCCGTGACCGATTTCACGAGCTACAGGAACGCTCCGGCGACGCAACGCTTCGCGCAGCTCTCGCCAGTGTCGCGCAGTTGGCCGCCTATGTCGCCGAAGGACCCCTGGCCCACGCTCTCTTTGGCTGGTCTTCAATGTCGGACCTCTGCGTCCAGCAAGTGGACGTTCCGCCCTATTCGGGACCGTTCCTAAGGATCAGTCCCAGCGCAGATGGCACAGTGGAGTTTCGCTACCACGACACAGCAATTGAACGTCGGCAGTGGAGTCGGCGCGTTCCGCCCGAAGGTGTCGTTGGCCGCTTCGACGCTTTCCTAAAGCAGCTTCACTGGACGGCCACATAACTGCCTAGTGTCTGCTTTGGGTCGAAGGCTGCCATTAGCAATCGGCCCGGTTCGCCGCTCCCAGGTTCAACTTTTCGAACATGAATTGGCCCGTGGAACGGCCCACGCTGACTTAGGCGCCAGGGCGGATCTGAATGGGAATGTCGGCAACTTGCCCCGCAACACCGCTCGTTGCCCCACTAAGATTTCGAGAGTGAACCATTGGCAGACTAGGCATTTGCCGAGGCAGTGATGCCTTTTCACTGATCCTTGAGCGCGACGTGGGCAAAACTCAGCACCCGCGAGATGCGCCACTTGCTATCACTGCCCAGCGCCCAGACCATGGTAAAGTGATTGTAGCCGGCGCGGCGCTCGGGCCCGTCTTTGCCGTTGGCGTCGCGCTGCCGCTCATAAAATTGATGCTCGCCGTCCTCGATCGCGCCGAAGCCGGGAACCGGGTCGACGTGCAGGCTCGCCGGGATCAGTTCGCGCCGCGAATGATAAGCCATTGGCTTCAGGCGCGCAGCGCAATTCTTGGCATAGTCCGCGACCATTTCATCCGCATTATGATACAAAAAGCCCGCTTTATCGTGATAGAATTCGATGTCCGGCGAAAGCATAGTGCGCAGTCGCTCCGGATTGCAGCCGGTGAAGAATAGCTCAAACATTTCCGCGTCGCGGGCCTTGATCGCGGCAGTCAGTTCCGCGCCGATCGGAATGGCCGGGCGAGGCTGCGAAGCGGGCGTCACGGCGGCGGCAGGAGAGAGTGCGGCGGCGGCAATCTTTCCAGCACATTGGGATCCTAAGCTTAGAATTCCACGTGGACAAGTTGTCGCG
>JADMIO011251595.1_pt1 | contig 123723 bp, 122 predicted proteins | sample 8958161 | NCBI WGS metagenome assembly JADMIO01 (sample SAMN16585339, study PRJNA669376) | soil metagenome | isolation source: Crop rotation soil | place: USA: Cullars Rotation, Alabama | collected 2011 | reverse complement strand
CCGCGACTTCAAGTCACGTGAATTCCAAGCTTCGGATCCCACTGTGCTGGAAAGTAAGGACGTTGGTCTCAATGAGAAGACGCACAATCTCGTGCTCAATGCGGTTGACCTGACACGGCCCAACAAGCCGGAGATGGAAGGACCAAAGACGGCACACGAGGAAGCAGTCATGATGCGCAAGCTCTATCAGGAGATTGTGCTCAAGAAACAACTGGACACGAAGGAAGCCGATAAGCCAGTGCAGATTAAGGGTCTCAGCCGCAAGAAAGAAGAAGTTGCTGAGCCGGCGCTGGTCTAAGAATCGTGAAGTTGTAAATCGTAAATCGTTAATAGTGGACCCCGCGAGCGATGTTCAAGTTTGCGGGGTCTAACATTGCCGATTTCCAATTGCCAATTGGCGATTGAGCACTAATTCGGCAATTGGCAATTGGCATTTGGCACTGCGATGGTGTTAAATAGCAGAGCAAAAAAGAGGGACTAAACTTTAGAAAGACGGAAAGCGAATGGCTATAGTTACAATTAACCAAGGTGAGTCGATCGAAAGCGCGCTGCGGCGTTTCAAACGCAAGGTGATGACCGAAGAGATCATCAAGGATGCAAAAAAGCACGCGTTCTTCATCCCTCCCGGGCAGAAGGCAAAACTCAAATCAGCGCTCGCGCGCAAGCGGAACAAAAAGAAGGGCCGCATGCGTACTGCTCCACGCGATTAACCGGACACGAAGCGCCCAACCCTTTGCATCCTTTTATGCCGGATGCGTTCCCCAAGTCGTCTAACAGTCAGGTTCTTACTTGGGCGTCGGCGTGTGGGCGGTGAAGGAAGATTGGTCGAGTTTGTATGACCAGAATTCTGCTGACAAATGACGACGGCATCCACTCTAAAGGCTTAATCAAGCTGGAAGAGGCACTGCGTGAAGTGGGCGACGTGTTTGTTGTCGCTCCAGAATCCGAGATGAGTGGCGCTTCGCACAGTCTTACGCTGGCGAGGCCGCTGCGCATTCGACAAATCGATGACCGGCACTGGACCGTCGACGGCACGCCGACCGATTGCGTAACGCTGGCGCTGAATAAAATTCTCCCGCCGGATAGTTTGCCCGACATTTGTGCCTCAGGAATCAATCATGGCGGCAATCTTGGCGACGATGCTACCTATTCGGGTACGGTCGCGGGTGCACTCGAAGCAACCATACTTGGCGTTCCTGGTTTGGCTTTTAGTTTGGTCGCGCGTGAACATTTCGACTTTACTGAAGCTGCGCAATTTGCGGTGGTCGCCGTGCGGAAAGTTCTGACTGAGGGATTGCCCGAAGGCACGCTGCTCAACATCAACTTTCCGAAGAAAGACATTAAAGGCGTGCGGGTGACGCGGCAGGGAATCAAAAACGCTCGCCCGGTGATCAGTGAGCACATCGATCCGCGTGGCAAGGCCTACTTTTGGATCGGTGAAGAATATTTCAACAACAGCGCGGCCGAAGGAACTGACTACCGCGCCGTTGATCAAGGATTCATTTCAGTCACGCCCCTCCGCAGCGACATGACGGATCACAACGCGCTGACGGCGATTGAGAGTTGGGGTTACCTGAAAGATTCCGAACTGATTAATAAGTAGGACGTAGGACAGACATTCCTGTCTGTCCGCTCTTTTTATTACGGATAAAGGACAGGCAGGAATGCCTGTCCTACGTATGACGGACATTCTTGTCCGTCCATTTAAGAAAACGCGGACAGGCGGAATGCCGGTCCTACACGTTGTGCAAACCGGTCAACAGCCCGCAAATCGAAACCAGGACTACTCCATTCCACGCGAACGCATGGTTGAGCGTCTTCGCGACCACTATCAAATAAAAGATCAAAGAGTGCTCGACGCGATGCGATCAGTTCCGCGTCATGCGTTTGTGCCCGAAGCGTTGCAGGGTCGAGCTTACGGCGATCATGCGTTGCCGATTAGCGGCAGTCAAACAATTTCGCAGCCCTATATCGTGGCGCGCATGACGGAGCTGCTCGAAGTCAATGGCGACAGTCGGGTGTTGGAGATCGGCGCAGGTTCCGGATATCAAACCGCCATCCTATCGAAGGTCGCGGGCCAGGTGTATTCGATCGAACGGATTGCCAACCTCGCCCGCGAAGCGCAGGCGCGCATTCGTCAGTTAAATATCTATAACGCGACAGTGAAGTGTTTCGACGGCACGCTCGGTTGGGCTGCGAACGCGCCTTACGATGGGATTCTAGTTGCGGCTGGTGGTCCAAATGTGCCGGAGCCTTTGGTTGCGCAATTGAAAGTTGGTGGCCGGCTGGTGGTGCCCGTCGGACCATCACGTGAGGCACAACGCTTGATCCGCGTGATCAAAACCGAGACTGGCTCGAAACAGGAAGACCACGGCGGCTGCGCATTTGTTCCATTGATCGGGCAGCATGGCTGGAATCAGTGAGCAGTGGGCAGTGTGCAGTGACCAGAGGTCGGAGATTAGAGGTCAGGGTCGTAGGTTAGAGGATCGGCGCACCCTTCTTTTTATAGAATGAAGAATATTTACTTTTCACTTTTCACCTTTCACTTTTCACCTCCCGTCGAATGATCGCACGCTTACTCGAATTCTTATCCGGCATAATCGTCGCCACCATCTCCCTACTCGGTTATGGCGGCATTGTTTTGTTGATGGCAATTGAATCAGCGTGCATTCCGTTGCCGTCTGAAATCATCATGCCGTTCTCCGGCTATCTCGTCTCGACCGGGCAACTGAACCTTTGGCTGGTCGGCATCGCCGGGGCTTTCGGATGTGTCGTTGGGTCGCTGGTCGCGTACTGGGTTGGTATCCGCGGTGGACGCCCACTGATCGAAAAATACGGGAAGTATGTTTTGGTTTCGCCGCACGATCTCGATCTTGCTGATCGATGGTTTGCCAACTACGGCGAGATCATCGTCTTCGTCAGTCGACTACTGCCGGCCATCCGCACCTTCATCGCATTTCCTGCCGGCGTCGCACGGATGGACCTGAAGCGTTTCATCATATACACCTTCGCAGGTTCGCTGCCCTGGTGTTTGGGTCTCGCGTATATCGGACAGAAGCTCGGTGAAAAGTGGAATAAGGATGAAACTCTAAAGACCTGGTTTCATCGTTTTGATTTTGTGATTTTGATTGTTGGCGTGTTATTGGCGTCGTGGTGGATCTGGCGACACGTGAAGCATCTTCGGAAAGCCAACGCTTCCTTGTAAGAAGAGGCCATTCAAACTCGAGTTTGCCGATTGCACAATATTCCACCGACTGCGATTGCGACACTCAGTCCTCCGTAAAGAATCCCAAAGACTACACGGGCTGGGCTAGTACTCACCGAAAAAATCTGCCAGAGAACCATGAAACTTACAATCAGGATGACGACGGAAGTTAAGTATACGGCTGGACCCTGCCAGCGCCGGTTGCGCAGAAATGCATAACCAGTAAGTGTGGGCATCACGACTGTGCAGATTGTCAACGCCAAAAGTGCCAACTGTTTCAAGACATTGAAATATCCCTCGATTGAGATCGCGAGAATGATTGACCAGCCAAAGGCAAGGACTGCGAGATGCAAACATCCGTAGAGAATGAAAAGGACGCCAATAGTCTCGCGTAGCACTTTTTGCCTCGGTCTTTCCATAACCTTGTCACACAAAGTAGCAAGTACAAAGTTCAAAGCCAAAAGACGGATGCCTAATTGACACCATCCACACGCACACCTATCATGAATCTTCTTCGTCGGGGCGTGGCTCAGCCTGGTAGAGCGCTCGGTTCGGGACCGAGAGGTCGGAGGTTCGAATCCTCTCGCCCCGACCATTAACATCAAACAAACAACGGCGATCGCTTAACGATCGCCGTTCTTCGTTCGTGGCATGGATTATTTTCCTGAAGAGCCATACAAACGAGCATTACTGATCCTGGCCCCACATCTCACTGTCGTGAGCCTGATCGGGCGGCGCGGGTTTGTGTTTGAACGTTCGCGCGCTGCAAGCCAGGCACTTGCTCAGCATCTGTTCCGGTAATATTTTCTCTTGCCCAATGCCGGTGTTGTGCCACTGCCGCGATGAATTCCAAACCAAGTGCCGATAAGTCGCCACCCTCGCCAATTATTACGCCGGAGTCCACAATTTCGCCGTTAGTGGGACCCTCTTGAGAGCTAAGTCCAGCCTGCGCCAATAGCGTCGCGCCGGCCCCGTTAGCGCCGATAGTTTTACAGTGGAAATAAGCCTCTTGCACAAACATCGTCGCTTCCTTCTTAGCCGCCAGTGCGGCTGCGCTCTGCTCGCCACCTGGTACATACACAGCATCGTAAAGGACCGACGCGCCCGTCAAAAGACTACAGTCGGCATTTATTATTTCCCCGTTAGCGCCCACCAGGATTCCAAGATGAGGCGCCACCGTCACAACCTTTGCACCGGCCGTCATCAACGCCTTCTTCATCTCCAGAACGTCCACGTCGTCGAATCCATCAGCAACCAGAAATGCGATCTTGCGCGTCTTGATCGTCTTCACAGGAAAGTTTGGATTATCGATCATGCTCAGCGCCGGCGAAGGTTCAATTTCCGCCGCCAAGCGTTTTGGCTGCAACTTCTTAACATCAGCATCAGCCGGCAAACTCATGTTTACGGGTTGAGCGAATTTTCTCGGAATCGCAAGACCAAGCCCATCAGCCACGCGTTCTGCTAATGTCTGATCCACTTGCGCGAGCAAGCCCAACATGCGTTCTCGGATTGGTGGCGTTTCAACTTTTCCGAGTTCGAAGCGTAGTGCCCGAATAATGTGGTTCTGCTCAGTTTCAGTTTGACTGTTGAAGAACAGTGTCGCCTGGCTGAAGTGATCAAAAAAGCTTTGACTGCGCGCGCGCACCTTTTGCGCGTCGATCCTTTCTGCGTAACTAGCGAAGCCACTCATATCCATTCCCGCTTGAAACGGGCACCCGCCGCGCAGGCTGTTCGGTTCGTAACTGACTTGTCCCCGGTTGATTGTTTGACGCATGAAACCATCGCGTTGATTGTTGTGCGTCGGCACTATCGCGCGATTGATGGGAATTTCGTGAAAGTTTGGACCGCCGAGTCGTGTTAGCTGCGTGTCGAGATAAGAAAATAACCGGCCTTGCAGGAGTGGATCGTTGGTGAAATCGATTCCCGGGACGATGTTGGCTGTGTGAAAAGCGACTTGTTCCGTTTCCGCGAAGAAGTTCTCTGGATTGCGATTGAGCGTCAGCTTGCCGATCGGAATGGCCGGCACAATTTCTTCCGGGATAATCTTGGTCGGGTCCAATAGGTCAAAGTCGAATGCGAATTCATCCTTCTCTTCGACGATTTGCACACATAGTTGCCACTCGGGAAAGTTTCCTTCTTCGATCGCTTCCCAAAGATCCCGTCGATGGAAGTCAGGATCTTTGCCGGAAATCTTCTGTGCTTCGTCCCAGACAACGGCGTGTAATCCAAGCACGGGCTTCCAATGAAACTTCACAAAGCGCGCTTTGCCTCTTTCGTTAATGAAACGAAATGTGTGCACGCCAAACCCTTCCATCATGCGAAAGCTCCTGGGGATGGCGCGATCCGACATCAGCCACATGATCATATGCATCGATTCCGGCATTAATGAGATGAAGTCCCAGAACGTGTCGTGTGCCGACGCGGCCTGCGGCATTTCGTTGTGGGGCTCGGGTTTGACAGCATGGACCAGATCAGGAAATTTGATAGCGTCCTGAATGAAAAAGACGGGCATGTTGTTGCCGACAAGATCGTAGTTTCCTTCGGTTGTATAAAATTTGACGGCGAAACCGCGCACGTCGCGAGCCAGATCGGTTGAGCCACGGGATCCCGCGACGGTGGAGAAACGAACGAAGACCGGCGTTTTGATTGTTGGGTCCTGAAGGAACGCGGCCTTGGTGTATTCAGTCATTGGTTCGTAAACTTGAAAGTAGCCATGGGCCGCCGAACCCCGAGCGTGGACCACGCGTTCCGGAATTCGCTCGTGATCGAAATGGGTAATCTTCTCGCGCAGAATGAAATCTTCGAGGAGACTGGGTCCGCGATCGCCTCCCTTCAGTGAATTCTGGTTGTCGTTGATGCGCACACCCTGGTCCGTGGTGAGATATTCGCCACCGGAGTCTTCCAAATTCACCGAAAGTTCCTCGAGCTTATAGTTGTCGCTACCGAATCCGTCGTTTACGCGCAGACTCACAGGATCGTTGTGTCCGTTTGAAGAAGAAGCCGCTTTGCGGGCTGACTTGCTGCGTCGGTTCTTACCGTTTCGTTTCGAGTTCGTTTTCTTTGCCGCACACATAATTTTCTCCCGCTCTTCGTTGAAATTACTGGACAGACCCATCGCTACCGCGATGTGGCCTGACCTCATGACTCCAGGTGACTATTAATCGCACAGGCCGGCCGCTACCGCGGCGTGGCACTGATATCTCGGTAGTTATTTCGCGCCGGCTTTCTTGGCCTTAGTCGGGGCTTTCTCTTCTCGTGTTTGTTTAGCCCGCGCCGCTTCGATTGCAGTCTTTACATCCTGTGTTTCTTCCGGGGGTGGTAAAACTGCCGGCATCCCGAGCGCCTGAATCCACAACTCTCGGGTCCAACCCTTGGTGTGGTAAAGGTGCTCGTCTTCTTGCTCTTCTACCTGCTCGTGGGCCTGCATCAACAATTCGGGATCACCCGCGACACCTTGTTTCGCCAGCTCACCAATCAACTCCCAGTTAAGATGATCTTTCGTTTCGGCGAGCGATATACACTCAGCGGCCACGATCTGGGCGGCAAGTGGATCAGTGCATCGCAATGCCAGCTCCATCGTCTTCACCAGGGAAGTGCCCAAATAGCGCACGACTCGTCGACCCGGCGTTTCAGTGTCGGGATCCAGACCCATCGCCCGCAGCACGTTTGACAGAATTTGCACGTGGTTCTTGGTTTGGTCGAGGTACTCAAGCCATTCTTCCTTCAGTTCGGTATTCGAGACGCAGCGCAGGGCCGTCGAATAAATTTGTACGCCACCCTTCTCAGTTTCAAGTGCTTGATATAACAGGTCCATCGGCACGTTGGCCGGTAAAGCTTTATCGTTCATTGGTTTTCTCCTGTGGAGTTGTGTCGATTCGTTGCGAGACCACCGCCGACGTTCCAGTTCGCGTAGTGGAATGCGAAAGGGCTCGTAAGTCACAGACAGAAAGGTGAGCCCAGTAAGCCTGTAGTAGTTTGCCGTTGCGTTGCTGCTCACTGCGATAGTTGCAACCACGATGCCTTTCTCGTCGAATTGATCTTGTTGTCGGAAGTTCCCGATCGTGAATAAGGGAATTCCCTTAGATCAAATTCTCTTTGAAAAAGGGAAGGAACTGATCGAGTGATCTATAAGGCGTTTGTTTTTGTATCGAGTGAAGGTGAAGTGAAGTTTGCTCGCGTCAGTTACTACTTGGGTGATTGAAGCTGTTGCTCTAACTACAACGCCATTTGTTCATTAAGAGAACAGATCACGTTCGTTGTTGTACCGAAAAATTGCAGCAGCTTTGGAAAGGACGATCCGAAAGGCTGGCTTATTGATCTTGACTCTCTGACGCTATCTCAATTGTCAGCATTCTTACCGCCATCACGACTTCAGGCGCGCGCGATAAAGACGAGTTCGAATACGGTCGCCACACCGAGTGGACGCACACCAGCGTCGCAAGCCTGGTCGCGAGTCGTCGTGTTGCCGGCTCGCAAACGGTGAAGGTGAGCGCCGGCGCTGAAATGACTGACATGTGCCTTCACGCGCACAGGAAGGACTCAAGAAGATGCCTAACAATCCAAAACGTGCAGAAGAGAAGATCAGAGAGTTGAAAAACGCATGGGAAACGCTCACACCCGCCAAATCGTTCGCGGGGTTGACTGTCGCGGAATTTAATACTCAGATCGCACCGTCTTTGATCGCTCGCACGGCGATCGCAAGTTTGGAGAGCCAAATCACTGAGGCAAAAAATCAGCGCGAGGATGCGGATAAGGTTTCACTAGCGATAGTGCAGCGGGTCATCGCCGGCATTCTCGCCGACCCAACGGAAGGCCCGGACAGTTCACTGCTTGAGGCGGCCGGCCGTGTTCGCAAGAGTGAACGGAAGACAGGTCTGACGAGAAAAGCCAAAGGCAGCAACGGCGGAACACCGCCTAATCCCTAATTCGCGATCAAGAAAATCTAGCCGTGGATTAACGCGAATGAGATTGTCCGCAGCCGTAGTCCAATGATGAGGGATGAGGATGAGGAGAACTGAATAGGAGACACACTTTTCATCCTTCATCCTTCCGCCTTCATCCTTGCTCGTAGTCATGACAAAACCTCTCAGGTATTTTCTACGAGGCGTACTAGCCGACATAATTGTTGTAGCCGCTATTTCGATTTTTGTGGTGGTGAATATCGCTCTAAGCTACAAGGGACGATGCGGAGTTTTCTGGTTCTTCGGCGGCGCCGGACACCCATGCTCTCGCACAGAGTATGTGAAGGAAGAAGCCGGTTTCGCATTCATTGCTCTCCTCGGCACTCCGGAGGCGTTATTGTTAATCGTGCCCGCCCAGGCCATACTTCCGCTCGTCGGTTATCTGATAGGGCGCCAGAAGGCGAAGGATGAAGGATGAACAGGAAGGAGTGAAGAGTGAAAAGTGAAAGGTGAAAAAGCGGTTTCTTATGGCTTTACTCTTTACTCATCTCATCTTTCGGTCGGCGTTGGATCTGAAGGCACACATCTCCAGGACGCAATCTAACTAACGGAATACTTTGAAGGGAGCAAGATAGTCGTGACCCTGAAGATCCTACAGATGGAATATGTGTTCTCAGGTCCATGGGGCGATCAGCTGGCGGCAGAGTATGCTGATCTCGCGCATCGCATCGCTGAGGTTCCAGGTCTAATCTGGAAGATTTGGACAGAGAATCGCGAAACCGGGGAAGCCGGCGGACTGTATTTGTTCAAGGACGGACCTTCACTCGATGCGTATTTAGAACTAAAAATTCAACGGATGAAGGCTTCCGGCATCGAGGGACTGAGGGTCAAGAAATTCGATGTCAACGAACCGCTAACGCACATCACAAGAGCGAAGTTAGACGAGTGAGACTCCGAACCGTTGGTTGGACGCGAGGGCAGAACCGAACGAGCAAAGGGCAAGGGTGTGGCATCAGTATACGATGTAGCCTCCGGTCAATTCTCCCACCTTGAAATGAACGGCGTTGGGTGATCAACATGACAATGTTTGGCAAACTGAAACTTAATTGAAATGCGAGGAGCCACATCATTGCTGATTTCCGATCACCATTATGAGAATTGAAGTCGAAAACGTCGTCCTGAATCTACTTACTGAGGAGAGGCGACTGGAAGTCACTGTCGAAACGAAGGACGGTCGAGTCATTAAGTTTGATCATGCACGGATCGAGAAAAACAACGGCAACTATCCTGCTTGGATAGAGTTTGTTGCACACGGCGTGAACAATCAATATAGCGTTACGCACGGCGAGCAGCGTGTTCAGGTAACACTGCCAATCCACGACGAAGGCGATAAACTGTGTGTTCTGGAGATGTTTCAGTGCTAGCTAAGAGTTTCAAAAAGGATGCCGCCTTTCGAATCCAGTCAGAAAGATTACATTGCTCCCGAGGATGTTGACCCATGAATTTCAAAAGTAGTCGTTCGCCAATTCGCCCGCTGGGTGTTTTGTTGATTTTTGTATCCTCGCTGTCCGTTTATAAGCAGCCGAGTTACGCACAGATGGAAGGCGAGGTGCTTAACACTGGAGCGGCAAAACATAATCGCGAAATGGGTTTGGCAATGCTGGGAGAAATGAAGGAGGTGCTCGAAGAGTATTACTACGATCCGAAATATCACGGGATTGATCTAAAGAACAAACTGAAAGCAGCGGAAAGTAGAATCAAAACATTAAATTACAATTGGCAGGTATACCGTGTTTTGGCGCAACTCCTTCTTGATTTCAACGATTCGCACACCAGTTTGATATTGCCGCCGCGCACCGATCATTTCGAATATGGGTTCTCGACGCAGATGATTGGCGATCAATGCTTTGTCGTAAGTGTTAAAAAGGGCAGCGACGGTGAAAGGAAGGGCTTGCAGATTGGTGACCAGGTTCTCCGCCTCGGACGATACGTGCCTACACGCGGAAATTTATGGAAGATCATGTACCTGGTTTACAGGCTCGATCCAAACGCTGTGATTGATTTGAAAGTTAGACACCTTTCGGGATCTGAGGAAGAAATGTCAGTGAACGCCAGGACTATGACCGATAAGGAATACAAGGAGGACCGAAAAAAGCGCAAAGATGATGAAGCAGCCCAGCCGTTCAAGTGCCAGGAATTGAGTGCGGAAATAATTGCTTGCAAACTCTATACGTTCTCCACGGAGAAAAGTCAGATTGATAAAATGATGAAACAGGTGAGTCAACATGCGAAGTTGATTCTTGATCTGCGAGGTAATCATGGCGGCCACGTCAGTATTGAGGAATATTTGACGGGCTATATGTTTGACCATAACGTGAAGATGGCCGACACAGTCACGCGCCAGAAAACTGAGCCACGAATCGCTAAAAGCAAAGAAGATAAGTCCTTCAAGGGAGAGTTAACGGTTTTGGTTGACAGCGAATCGGCTTCTGCGTCTGAGGTTTTCTCTCGTGTCATGCAACTTGAGAAACGCGGAAAGATTATCGGCGACGTCACCATGGCGGCGGTGATGACAAGTGTTAGAGTGCCACTATTCGGTCAGATCAGGGCTTTAACTTCAGAAGCCACTACCTTCACCGGCATGCGAGTCACCATTGCGGACGTGATTATGAAAGACGGCGGCAGAATAGAAGGCGTCGGCGTAATTCCAGATGAAGCAATTGCTCCGACTGGCGAAGCGCTCGCGAAAAAAACCGATCCGGTTTTGGCTTACGTGGCTACGGTGCTCGGCGCGAAACTCTCGCCTGAAGAAGCCGGCAAACTCTATTTCGTGACTGAGAAACCGGAAAACGACGATACTTCCGACGCGCCAGACAAACCGTAGGTTACGGCGTGTCTTAAAATTCCATCGACGTCGCTACCACCCAGGAAACAACCGAGCGCACAGTGCGCAACCCAATCTGACCAGAGCTGCCGACGCGAAGACGGGATCCGATAGTGCCCTAATTTGCCTTTCTTTGTGCTACCTCTGTGACTCTGTGACTCTGTGGTTTGTTTTGCCGCGAATATTTCAACCACAGAGACACGGAGGCACAAAGGACGCACAGAGTCATGAAATTAGGTCGTACGCGGCTAGTCTTGATTTCATCGTAGTTTTCACATTTCACTCAAGCGCTTGGCATAAGGAAATATGTATTGAAGAATGAACGGATGGCGGAGGGCGCAATCGAAGAAAGCCATTCAGCTTGATGACGCGGTAGCATGTTTTTCAAGTAACCTCTGCCTTCAACCTAAACGCCGATGGAGCTCAGGAGCTGAAGGCCAACATTCAACGGACCATCAATTGGGGAAAACGCGATGAGAGTTGGGTACCTAATGGGGTTGGGTCTGCTCGCCACGATGGCGTGCGCAGCCGGAGAGTCTCGTGTGCCTACGACGCAAAGTGTGCCGCAGTCATTGTCTGGCCAGACGCAAGTCCCGATATGGCCGGGCGTCATCCCTAATGCGCGCCCAGTCGACGGACCCGAAGTTTCCGTGAGAGTGGTGGACGCGGCCGGTAAAGAAAAGCTCGTGGGGGGCAAGCCGTGGGTTTATGTCGACAAAGTCTCGCAACCCACCATGACGGTCTATTCGCCGCAGGGAGCCAACACCGGCGTTGCTGTCGTGGTGTTCCCGGGCGGAGGCTACAACATTCTGGCTATCGACCTTGAAGGTACGGAAGTATGTGATTGGTTGACGTCGAAGGGGATCACGTGCGTGCTTTTGAAATACCGCGTGCCGTGTAAGAAAACCGGACCATACCGGGATTGTCTGACGGCATTGCAAGACGCGCAGAGGACGATGGGGTTAGTGCGATCCAGGGCCGCGGAGTGGCACATCGATCCGCAGAAGGTCGGCGTGCTCGGCTTTTCCGCTGGCGGACATATGGTCGCAGCGATCAGCACGCACTTCGACAAGCGACTGTATCCGGAGGTGGATGCCGCTGATAAAGCGAGTTGTCGGCCGGATTTCGCGGTGGCTCTTTATCCCGGACATCTGGCAGTTCCCGAGAAGAACTTCGCACTGAACCCCGATATCAAAGTCACCAACCAGACGCCGCCCACGTTCCTGCTTCAGGCTCAGGACGATCCAGTCGATCCTGTCGAAAATTCGCTTGTCTATTACTCCGCGCTCAAGAAGGCTGGCGTTCCCGCGGAGATACACGTGTTTATGAAAGGTGGGCACGCGTTTGGGCTCCGTCCGACAGCCTCGCCTATCACGCGGTGGCCGCAACTGGTAGAGGAATGGCTCACGACGATGGGCATGATTTCGAAGTGAGTAAAGGAGCATGGCGATGAATATCTGGGAACAACTCTTCCTCACTGGCGAATACCGCGCACGGGTAGATCTGTTGTCCGGGCTTACGTTCGAGCAGGTCACGCTTCGCCCTGGCAGCGCGGAGCACTCGATCTACGATGAGCTATGGCATGTGGTCATATGGCAGCGCATCGTTTTAGCACGCGACAGGCCAGCTGCGGTTGCGTTGATGGACGGCGGGGAAAACTTTCCGAGCACGGCGCCGGACCAGGAGCAGCAATGGCACGACCTGGTGCAAGAGTTCCTGGACGGCGCGCAGGCCGCGGTCACGTTTGCCCAAGCACCGGACCGGCTCGCGCTCGAGTGGAAGCCGGGAGTGACGATGGCCGAGGAACTGTACAAAATAGCTGTGCATAATGCCTATCACTTCGGCAAGATTGTTGCGCTGCGGCAGGTGATAGACGCATGGCCGCAGAAGGCGATGAAAGAATAATTCGCTAATGAACCTGGGAGGAGAAAAGTAAATGATCAGGATGTTTGTTGGAAGGTTAGCACTGGTGATGTTAATGGCGTTGGCTGCTGGCTCGCATTATACGGTGCGGGCGCAGGAGACCGATGATCCAGTAAAAGTTCAGATCTACCAAAAGTTTCTGAATAACTTCAAAACGAATCTCGACGTTGCCGACCAGGCGGCCAAAGACTACTTACAACGTTATCAGAAAGATAATGATCAGATCGTCGTCTACCTCCAGAAATGGGTCGCGATTTACGAGCGGGACAAGCGCAAACAAAGACTGCCTCTGCTCATCAACGAAAAGAACTTCGCTGAAGCCTTCCCCCTTGGCGCCAAAATTCTTAGGGATGAACCTGGCTACCTGCGAGCGCAAATAGATCTTGGTTACGCTGGGTATCTTGCCGCCTCAAGTAAGAACGAGGCTTACAACAACGATGCGCTTGCATACGCGCGCAAAGCAATTCAGGCGATTGAAGGTGGGGCCAAGCCAAACGATTGGGCGCCGTTCAAAGGTAAAGACGACACACTGGCTTATCTGAACTACGCCGTTGGCTTCATGACTTTGAAAACGCATCCGGACCAGAGCATAGACGCGTTGCAAAAGGCCGCACGGTATGAAAGCGATATACGGCAAACACCGTCTACTTACTATTTTCTGGCTGCCGCTTATCAGTCCGGGCCATACAAGACGTTATCGGCTGCGTATCAATCGACTTATGCGGACAAGCCCGAAACACCGGAAAGCAAGGCGGCGTTGGAAAAATTGAATGTTGTAATGGATCGTATTATCGACGCATACGCTCGTGCGATCGCCACAGCCGGGACTGATCCAAAGACAGAACAATCGCGCAAGGACTGGTTGGGGCAAATGACCAACTTCTACAAGTTTCGTCACGAGGGAAGCGACGCCGGTCAGACTGAGTTTATTGCGAACGTATTGAAGCAACCGTTGCCACCCCGGCCGTAAAAGGAAGAACAAAGACTGGCACATGGCCCACGAGGAAGTCTCCGACACCTGGGAGAGCGGAAATCCATATGAGCAGTACGTCGGCCGCTGGAGCCGTCAGGTTGCACCGCTCTTTCTCTCCTGGTTGAACGTCCCGCCTGGCTGTCGCTGGCTGGACGTGGGCTGCGGAACGGGTGCACTATGCGCGACGATCCTGGACCAGTGTTCGCCGTTATCGGTGACGGGCGTCGAGCCTTCGGAAGGGTTTCTCAAGACCGCTAATGAAAATTTGGCGGGTCGAGTGACACTTCATCACGGCAATGCGACTGCGATCCCGCTCGATGACGCTTCGGTTGATGTGGTGGTCTCTGGTTTGATGCTGAACTTTGTTACGGAGCCTCGTGCTGCGCTCCGTGAGATGATGCGGGTCACAGGCAAGGGCGGCACGATCGGCGCGTACGTTTGGGACTACGCGGGAAAGATGGAGCTGATGCGGTTCTTCTGGGATGCCGCCGTCGAGCTCAATCCGGCCGCCGCGCAACTCGACGAGGGCGTGCGCTTTCCGCTCTGCGATCCGGACGAGCTCAAGACACTCTTCGTCAGTCCAGGACTGGCAGAAGTTGAAGTTAAGCCTATCGATATACCAACGGTATTTAAAAACTTCGATGACTACTGGCGGCCCTTTCTCGGCGGTCAAGGACCAGCGCCGGCCTACGCGATGTCGCTCGACGAGTCAGAAAGGACGCGCTTGCGTGATCGCATTAGACAGCGCTTGTCAATCGCGTCGGATGGATCGATCTCATTGATAGCCCGCGTTTGGGCAGCGCGGGGACGCGTCGCAGGGTAAACGTGTTCAAGCTTCATACGAAACAGAATTAACGAAAAGGAGAGTTAAACGATGCGGAAGTCAATCAGTCTCCTTGTTGTGGTGGTGGTGCTAATGGCCGGAGCCGTACCATCCTCGGGGCAGAAGTCTAAGTCCTCGGCGGAGGCTGCGATTCGCGCTGTCGATCAGCAGTGGCTGGGGGTATTCGCGGCGAAAGATCTGGAGAAGGCCGTGGCATTCTGCGCCGATGACGGTTCGGTGTTGGCCCCTAATGCACCAATCGCGACAGGCAAGGAAGCGATTAGTAGGCTCTTCTCGGTATTCTTTGCACTGCCGAATCTAAAAATCGCTTGGGCTCCCGCCCGCGTCCAGGTGGCTAAATCTGGGGAGCTTGGTTATACGAGTGGTAAGTATCAGATGACCTTCACCGATCCTCCAGGCAAAGTAATTTCTGACGAAGGGAAATATGTCACTGTCTGGAAGAAGCAGGCCGACGGAAGTTGGAGCATGCTGCTCGACATTTTCAATTCTGATTTGCCCGTGAGCGGCGCGGCGCCTTAGTTTCTGGCGGTCATGCCAGTTGATTAAATCTCTTCATACGGCGGACGGAATTCGTCACGGGTAATGTATTTCATGAACGAGGATGGCCGAAAAACAATACATAGCCGTCGGCGTCCTTCAGTTCGAAACCCCGCAAACCATCGTGAGTGTCTGTCAGCGGCACCGAAAACTCGACATTGCGCGAAGCAAATTCGGCCGCCAGTGAGTCAGGGTCCGGGACGTATACGAATGCGTCCCAGCGAGCGATACCTTTCTTAACGTCACGCGTGCAGTTTGGAACTGGAGTGACACCAATGGCTTTGAGCAGGATTTGCGCGCCTCCGCGGCGAACGATGCCGAAGAAGATATCGTTAGGCTCCGGCCCCTCGAACGTAATCTCGAATCCAAGCCGGTCACGGTAAAACGAAAGCGACGATGGTACGTGGTTCACGATGAAGAAAGGTGAGATGGCGGAGATCTCTGCTTGTGTCATGTGTACTCCTACCTATGAGAAAGGGCTCTGAGTTGACCTAGCCACATGAATTAAATCGACAATCGGCAATTGGCAATCACTTCACGTCTTCTTACCTGGTTTGATTGGTTTCAGATGCTTCTCGTTAAGCGTGCAGAAATGCAGCTCTGAGAGAACCTGTTTGACAAACTGAAACTCATCGACCGTTTGGAACTGAAGAAAAGTCGAGATACATGGTTTCATGCCATAGTGCAAATTGATCTGCGATTGTGTTGGGACCGGCTGACCATTGATCAGCCACTTGGAAATGCCAACGCTTAGTAATAATAGGACGCCGGGTGCCACGGCGCTATCGCGAATGATCTCGTTCAAAGCAATCTCGCACTTTTCCGGTGCAAGTGAATAGAACCCGCCATTTAGCGCAACAGTACCGAGCAATTGTTCGAATCGTTCAAGATTGCTCTCCCTCGCATGTCCCCATGGCTCCTGACCCTCCAACGGAGGCGGAGCCGGACCCGCGAAGACCATGAGGCTTCCATTTTGGAACGAATATTCTGCGACGGCTCGCTTTAGAAACTCGTCAAACAGCGTGCGCTGCCGATCCGGTGGCATGTTTCTGAGGGAATGCCCCCAGATGTTCGCTTTAGGTGGTTGGTAGCGGAACATAGCAGCAATTGGAGTTCGGTAATGAGTACACGCGTCGAACTCCCTTGTCAGCAGCACCCGTGCTTTAGCGCGGTGACCAGCATAGGGTAATTGATTTCGGAAACCGTTTAAACCGGGTTCCCTATAATTAACCAGCGGGCTGAAGCCGCAGTGTTGATGAGAAACCATTCTGAAGCGTTGGGGCTAGTCGTCGTCTGACGGCGTCACTTCGATCCTCTCGTAGGAAAGTACCAATTCCTCGATGGCGACATCATTGGCTTTTGCATTGAGGGACGGGCCGACGTGTTTAATGATTACCGCGCCCAGCAGGGTCCACGATTGGACCACGTGATGTCCCTCGTCTTGCAGAGAAACCTTCACCTTACGTTTCGCTCGTTTCGGCTGCTTCTTGATCTCATCGAGCCAGTCTTGCAACGTTGACGAGGAAATCACGCCGCGCTTCATCGTCACGTCGGAAGCTTTGTTCAAGCCAGTGATCTTCTGAATGTTGCTCAACTCTTGAAAGCCCGCGTGTGGGCCATCTCCAGTTCCGAAATCTACCAGGAAGTTGAATTGAGCATAAGGCCGAGCGGCCGCTTTTTCCATAGCACCCTCGTATGATGTTTACTTCTACGGCAAGCTTGGAACCCGGCTAGTATAGCTCTGCGCTTTGAAGAAGGCTCAGACTTCTAGGAAGCAAACTTCAACATTACGCTCTTGATTCAATCTGTGAAATCTGCGTAATCTGCGGATAACGACCGACTTGGTCGACCCCCAAACCCTTATGCGTCTCTCTTTCGCGATTTTTTTGCTTGCCATCGGCGCGGTCATTCACGCTGCTCCAGCGGCTGCGCAAACTAAATTCGATTCCTATGGCTGGCTTGTAACCGACGACGAAGCAGCCCACCTCGACGCCTTCCGCGTTGAGCTCGGCAATCACCCAGAGGCGCATGGCTACCTGGTTGGCTACAACGGTCGTTCTACTCCACCCGGTGTGTTTTTGCGGAGACTTTACGGCGACAAAAACTACCTGGTTGAATTGCGCGGTCTGGAACCGACGCGCATTTCTGTAGTGGAAGCCGGCTACCGCGAGAAGAGCACGATCGAATTGTGGATAACGCCCGACCAGTCGATCGGGCTGACAGTTACTCCAGAAACAATTAGTGTCTTCGACAAAACAAAACGATTTCTCTTCGACGAAGTGTGCCTTGAATGCGAGCCGGTTGTGCCTCTGGATCTGTGGGGCCTTGATTCAGGACTCAGGTTCTACGGCACAGCACTGAGTGATGCCGGTGGACATGCGCTAATCGTGGTGCGTCCCGGCATGAATACCTCATCTCGTCAAGCGCTCGCTGCCGCTCGTGAATTGAAACAACGACTGGCAGTGCGTTACAACATCGCCGCGAGCAAAATCCGCTATCGATTGGCGCCACGCGGAAAAGATAATATGGCGATCGCACAACTCTGGGTCATTCCTCGTGTCACCGCCAGTCGCAAAAAGAACTGAGCTGCGGTAGTCACGATGTCTCTTTTTCGGAGAGTTGGCGTTTGGCCTCGAACTAGTCGACTCCGGTGCGCGTGACTGGCTGCCACTCGCCTGAGGGTTGTCCACAGCCAGGGATCAATGACAAGACCGATCAATCGAAAGAAAGCCTTGGCAACCGGCGCGACTGTTTATATCCGCCGTCCTACCACCGCTGATCGAGATGAATTTATTCGTCTCAATCGCGTGAGCGTTCACTTCTATAGAGGTCTGGTGGCTCCGATTGCGACGCCTTCGCAGTTTGCAAAGTACATCGAGCGCTGCCAGCGAGCTGACTTTGAAGGATTTCTGGTCTGCAAGAAGCAAGACGACACGATTGTTGGCTGGATGAACTTGAGCCAGATCTTCATGAGTGGATTCAAAAGCTGCTACCTCGGTTATCAGGTAGGCGCGCCGTTCGCCGGACAGGGTTATATGACGGAGGCGATTCAGTTAGTCATGAAGTATGCTTTCGAGAAGTTAAAGTTGCACCGGTTGGAAGCAAATATACAACCGGGAAATGATCCTTCTATCGCATTAGTAAAGCGCGCCGGCTTCACCAGGGAAGGCTACTCGCGAAAATATTTGAAGATTGGTGGCCGATGGCGCGATCATGAGCGCTGGGCCATTGTTGTTGAAGATTGTAGAGCGCAGAGGTAGTTTGGGCAACCTGGTGAAAGGAAGAGAACATGCATAACAGAAGCGAAGAAGTATTGAATTACCTCGACAAAATACGTGCGGATCTGCGCGCGGCGGTTGATTCTGTTCCGTTAGAAAGCCGCAACACGAAGCCGACTGCCGAGCAGTGGTCGGTGGCTCAGGTTTTAGATCACCTTGCAATCGTTCATAGCCGCGTAGCCGCACTGATCAAAAAATCGATAGTGGAAGCTCAGGCGAGCGGGCTTGGTCCTGAGACTGCAACCAGTTCCGTTCTTCAGACCATACCAACAGAACGCATTCTGGATCGCAGTCGAAAGGTAGAGGCGCCCGAAGCAATACTTCCTCGCGAGAATGTCGACGCAGAAACAGCCTGGACTGAGCTTATGCAAGCACATGAAAAACTGCGCGCCGCTTTTCTCAGCGGCGACGGATTGGCCCTCGAGCAGGTGATTCAACAACATCCGGTGCTTGGCCCAATCAATATGTACCAGTGGACACTGTTCAATGGCAGCCATGAAGCACGTCACACGCTGCAGATCCGCGAAATAGGCGCGACGCTGACGGCAGCAGCAGCCGGAGCGACCGGTCAATGAGTCATCTCATCGCCTTAGTTTCCCCACTTGTCATGGAGGTGCGAAATGTCTGTGACACCGATCTTCGAACCGGACAACGCGAATGAGTTGCTTCGCGGCTGGCTACTGCACGCGCACAAAGGTAGAGATCGCCATGATCTGGCCGCTCGGCGCTACGATCAGCAGCGTTACCTTTTGGGTATTCCCGCTGCCATCATCTCGGCAATCGTCGGCACCAGCACATTTGCCGCCCTGCAGAAGCAGCCGGGCGCACGTCTGCAAATCTTGATCGGCGCTCTGGCGATTATCGCAGCCATTATGGCGAGCCTTCAGTCTTTCCTCGATCTAGGGGTACGTGCGGAACGTCATCGGGTGGCAGGGGTTAAGTACAAGGCTGTTATCCGTGAGCTCGAGCAAATGGGGATTGGCACACTTGCTGGCGTTAAGCTTGATGCTCCAATAATAAATGACGTGCGGCAACGACTGGATGCCCTGGAAGAGGACATGCCCGTCGTGCCCCCAACTATTTACGATCAAGTTGAGAGTAGGTATCAGAATAAAGTCTTTGTTGACGCTGTTGTTTCAGAACGACCGGCGGGTAATTAGCAAGATCGTTTTGGGCGGACAATCGTTTATACGTTACGAAATCGCCAATGTCATAATTCCACTCACTATGAGTTCATTGTTCGATGAAGTACAAAAGCGGGTACAGCTACTTACATGATGCCGCCTCTGCAGATCTTGGCAAGGACTTTCTTGACATGCAGCAGACCATCGACATCTTGCTAGATCATCGTCAGCTTGGGCTGAAGTAACCGGGAGCTTAAGACGAATCCTGTTGTAACGCTTTCCTTTTAGTTTGCTCTACTTAATCGAACCGGACGGGATTCTCATCGTTTCGGTCGCACACCATCGACGTTCGACCTGGTTATTGGAAGCACGTCTCGATCCGCGTTAACTACCGTTTGCTGCCCGTCCTAATCAGATATTCTGTTACACGGTTCTTGAACCACTCCTCCACCTCTCGCATCTAACACAGCCAGACAAACTCCCGCCTAGCGATAGGAGGCAATCAATGAAGGCACGAATGGAAGCAGCTCCCGCTCCCGTACCAGCGGCCGCCCCGGCGCCCGCAACCTCATCAGGTCTGTGGGATACGCTGATTCGCGTCGCCTTAATTGGCGGACTGGCTTACCTGTGCTTGCAGGTGTTTTCGCCATTTCTGAAGCTAACGGTCTGGTCCATCATTCTCGCGGTCACGCTGTACCCGCTTCACCAGATGATTGCCCGCCGGATCGGCGGCAGGCAAAAAACTACTTCGGCAATTTTAGTGCTGCTTGCAGTTGTTTTACTTGTTGTGCCCACCTGGTTACTGATGAATTCATTTGCCGATTCGGTCCAGGGTTTTGCGGGTGCAGTGCAAGAGAACACGCTACAGATACCACCGCCGCGCGAAGGAATTCAGAACGTGCCGATAGTCGGCAAAAAAGTTTACGACACCTGGTCCAAAGCTCGAGCCGACCTGCCCGGGTTGGTGCAGAGCATGCAGCCCAAGCTAGGCAACTTAGCGCTGGCCGCTGTTTCGACGGTCGCGAGCATTGGCGTCAGCATGTTGTTGTTTCTGGCCTCATTCATCGTCGCCAGTATCGTGATGGCCTACGGGAAGTCAGCATCGAGGAGCGGCCGAGCTTTCTTTCATCGTGTTGCCGGTCCCACGCGAGGCGAAGTGCTGGCAAAACTATCAATCGCAACGATCCGCGCGGTAGCGTTAGGTGTTATCGGAGTCGCCGCGATTCAGGCACTAATCATCGGGTTGGCGCTGTTGTTTGCTGGAATACCGGTAGCGGGTGTCCTGGCGATCATTGTACTGGTGTTGGGAATTGCACAAGTGCCTGCATCAGTGGTCACGCTTCCAGTTATCGTGTACATCTGGGCGAGCGGCAATTACAGCCACCCCTCAGCCATCACCCACACCATAATTCTGCTTGTGGCGGGGTTGGCCGATAACGTTTTAAAACCACTGATGCTGGGCCGTGGCGTTGATGTTCCTATGCCTGTGATCTTGTTCGGTGCATTGGGCGGTATGGCGGGTGGTGGAATTCTGGGAATGTTTGTAGGCGCGACTGCGCTTGCGCTCGGCTATGAGATTTTCATGAAGTGGGTCGCCGCCGATCCCGAATCGGATTCGTCAACCTCGGTGACCATAACTGCGAGCGAGTTAACGTAGGGACGCGACGGCACTACTGGTTCGTCGTGGAGAGAGATTGGCCAGCAGCATCAGCCTGGAATGACCGGGCCATTTGCACGAACCTGGTTCGTTCCTCAGGCGAGTGAAAGGCGCGGTTTCTTACAATCACGCCGCCTCCCTCACGAGTAAAAATATCCACCGAATCATTCGTGTCCTGAATTTCTTCCACCGAAGACCACGGGAATTTGTGCTCGTGGTCTTTTTGCGTCGTGGTCACTCCAGACGGAGTAATTTCGACTTCACATAGAAACGATCGTTCGTTGCCAAATTTCTCCTCGTAATACTTGCGCAGCCGCCTTTCGGTTTCCCGTTTTAACAATACCGGATAAATAAAAGCGCCGGCCATTGCGGCGACTAAAGCGAAAATCGCCGCGGTAACCGGGTTTCGACGGAATAAAAGGAACAAGATTATCCAGACCAACGCGCCAGTCCATATCATCTCTTTCACGCGCCAGCGGCTCACCGCCTTTGAGCGCGCCAGAAAGCGTCGCGTTGCATCGATAAGATCGTCATGATTGAACTCAAATTGAACGCGCATAGTTGCCAATAGGCGCGCGAATGTTATCCGTGGGTCGTTTTGCGAGTCAATGATGAGGTCGTTCAAACTGCACTCACCCGCTATGCGTACCGCTTTTCGTCAGAATGAAGATTGACATTTTTCCTGGACAGGCATATCGTGCGGGCGTTCTCAATGGTCCAACCGAATCGAATTATCGCTGCCCCCACAGCCCTCATTTGATTTTTTGGATTTCGTCAAACGTGCGGCGACCTCAGCGTCCTTTGCTTTTGACTCACAAGAACAGAATTTTCATAACCGACTTTTCTCTGGTCCTTTCCTTTCTGAGCGATACGCGCCATGGAAAGAGAGCGCATCCTTACCAGACTTCAGCAACTCACCGGCAATCTCAAGCCCGGCGATCGCACCACTGCGAGCGATTTACGCAAACTGCAAGAAGCACTCGTTACTCATCTTGCCAGGGACGAAAACTTTGCTGTTTCCGGTGAACGCTCGCATCACGAAGGCGCGGAGCACCTGGAAGCAACGCGCGAAACTTCTTTCGATCGCTTCTCCCATTTCGATTCGATAATCGAATCATCCCGGGCCGACACAGAATACGGCGTCGCGCCGCTCGTCTTCCGGCGAGCCACCGCATTTCAGAGCAATCTGATCGGGAATTCCGTCCCCATTTGGGGCTCCGGATTAGCGGCTAGCAACTCGTTTGGCCCGTTCATAGACGAACATGGCCTCGGCGTTTGGTTCGATTTCTTTTTCCCGACGCGCATGATTTCGGTGTGCTTTAAGGGCAACTCCACGCCTGTCCTTTTGATTCCGGTATGGGGGACGATTTTTCCGAAAACGACTTACCACATCCAGGCCGGCACCGTTTGGATCGCCTCGAACCTAATCGTGAATGATCCGACGCTCGCCGGGTACTACACGGGATTAAAAATTAGCGGCGGTTCACTCGATCTCTCGCTCGCCGCAGAAGTTGATGGCGACACCATCATCATCAAGACCGGAGCAAACGGCACCTTAAGTCTTAATCTCAATCAGAACGTGATGACTGCCACGTCACCCGACGCAGGTTTTGATGCCGCCGCGGCCGACGTGAAACTTCCTGCAACTTGCTACTTGAAGTTCAACAGCGGAGGAGGGAAGTTAACGGCAGCTAACGCAACCTGCACGGTTTTCGGCAGCAAAGCAAACTTTGAATTTTCGAACTCTAATGCAGTTTGGATCGCACCAATTTCACAAATTCTGGTTCCTTACAAGGTCACCACACCGGGTGACACGCCAAATATTTTTTCGTTTCAAACTTCGGATTCACTTCTTTCTAACTTTACCGGCGAAGCAAAGATTGGAGCTGCCAGCGGTTGGATGCTGCCTGCCGCGAAGGTTGCGCCGCAACAACTTGGCCAGGCGTCCGGAACGGGCGCTCTGGTTATTGGACTTCTGAAGGGCGTTACCGCGAATTGGAAAGGGCTGAAGTCCGGCGACACGCGTCTAGTCAAACCGGGCATCATCGCTGAACCCGGCCTGGTTACGGTCGCTGATTTCTTCGCCGAAAACACCCGTGGTAGGCTGAAATGGACACTGTGGGAGAATGATAACTCGCCGCATCACTCCGACATCACCCTCAGTTACGGCAAGGCCTTTCCATTCATTTTTGTCTCCGCTGCGGCGGGCAATGAGGCAGTTGTCTTCTTCTGCAAGCACAAGGCTTCGTTCGATCGTCCGGTGGATGCCAACGGTTCACCATTTGTTATTGAGTCGACAATTGCGCTAGCAACCATCGCGCAGAACGGTACTAAGTTTCGCGCGGTACTGTTCGATAACGATTTGCTGTTCGATGGCAATCCCACGCCCAAGTCGTTTGAAATCTGTTCCGTCGCTCTGCGAAATGCTTTCTTCAATACAACGAGACCGTACAGTCTTTTTCTAACGGGCAAACTGACGGGCGACAACCAACTGGATGCGGGCGTGGTTGCGCTCTCCTTCGGAATCTACCGCTATCTTCCGACGCTGCCGGATCCGTATGTCTCAAATTATTCGATGGGCCGTCGCTTCGTCGCGCGTGGTGTTCTGGGAAACGTCGGTATGGGTTTGGTCGGATTTGTTAAGTGGCCCAACCCGCCAGAGGTCCACCTTGATGAAGAGGGCAACGTTGAGAATCCCGCTTATGTTTATTTCAAGTTCGCGCCAGTTGATCAATCGCTCTTGCTGGGCCAGGCGTCGGCCTTAAGCTCTACCAGCTCGCAACCAGTACCACAAATCAAGAATTTTCAGGTCGGGGTTCGCGCGTTCAATCGAAACGTGATTGCGGACACGGCAATTGAAAGCGCGAATCTGCCCACAATCGCCAGGGAACAAACGCTTAGCGATAGGGCGACTGAATTTAGTGCGACAGCGGACCTCTCAGACTTAATTAACACTGCGGCTCATTCCGAAGATCGACAACAAGCCTTGCGTTTTCTCGACGCGCATCCGGCCACGAAGAAGATCAAGAACGTCGACGCGCTGCTCGCTACGCAAGCAGTTGATCTCCAACATGCGGACCTCGTTGGCGTTGGCCCACCCGTGTCGTTTGCAGCGCGAGATACCGAAGCAGCTGCAAGTTCGAGCTCGCGCCTCGCCGGTATTGTCTTAGCGCATGATGCCTTCCTGCTGCTGGATGTTTCCAGTAATGCCGACCAGATGGGCGTTGGATGGGGAGGTTCAATTCAGGTCGAACGTGATGCGAGAGGAAACGCGACTCTTAGCAATGTTGGTGGGAGCACGTTCGTGCCGGGCAGTTCGCAACTCCCATTGCAAATTCTCAACATGGATGTCGTTGCCATCGGACAAAACCTACGCGCAATTACGTTACCGCAGGTTTCGTGGGAACCAATCGCCAACATTCCGCTCGAAGTAGAAGGCGGCGTCGCGCCTGACGACAACATCACCACTGCGTTCGGCACGCTGGTCTACCAGAACGATGGCCTGCCGACGCGTATCGGTTCCGAGAGTCCTTATCCAGTGCCGATCGCGCCGCTTCCGGTCACCAAACATTTCGTTAAGGAGTTTAACGACAAAACCAACCCGCGACTGCTGCAATCAATCTTTAGCCTCCCGTTCGCGATGATTGCGCAGGCAAATTTCGAACGTAAGCCACACGCTAATCCGGAAGACGGCTCACGAATTTCCTTTAACCGTCCGCACTTTGACGAATTGCGCGGAGGCCTGCAAATCAAATCACTGGCTCCCAAAGGCCCGTCGCCTGACCAGAGCGGAGGGTTCAAAGGCTGGACGCTGCAACTCGACGAAACTTTTAACAACCAATTTTTTGGCGTTCCGTTAAACGGTCAACTGCGAACGTCCTTTTTCGCCTTGCCCGTGAACGGCAGTACGTTGGGCAAGCAGGTGAAGGATATTTTCAACAAGGAATTCACGTCTAACAAACCCAAAGTGCCGATTGAAAAGATCGAGTTTTCGGGCTACGGCGCTTCGATGTTTAGCAATTGGCTCGATGGCGGCGCGGCCATTGCGGAAGTTAGTCAGGCGCTGTTTGAAGTAATGGTTGGACGCTGTGCCCACGAAGTCGTGCAAGTCCGCAGCATTCTTTATCCGTGGGGCGTTCACGTGGTGCGTACGATCACCTTGCTGCGTTCAGCAAATGGCTACGTGTTTCGGTCGGACTCAGGCTGGAAGGCCGAAAGCGACGGCTTCTTCGATTTCACTTACAAGATCAACTTCGAAAATCCTCCTGATATTCTCGTCCCAAATCCCTACGAAGTTCATCACGATATAGTGAAGGGAATTTCAAACGTTCGCGAGATCAAAGACTACGCGGCTGCCAGCCCGTTCAAATCATCCTTCAAACTAACCGATCCCGATTTACCACCAGCGGTAAAGGGTTTATCAGCTGCTCAATGGAAGAAGCTTTATCAAAGTAGCCCCATCCCTAACGATAAAAACTTCACGCTTGATGTCGAAATGCAAGCCGTTGTGTTCGACGCGGACGTCCACTTGAACGATGTGACGCTTGGCGGCGTTGCGGATCCTGTGTATGGCGATTTCAAGGTTCAGTCGCGGAAAATGATGGGTTACGTGCAAATCTCGCCGTCAGCTGTCTTAGTGCCGACACCTGTATTTGCAGCACTGCTCGACTTTCAGGGCGGCACGCTCGGTGGTCCGGTTGATTGCACTATTGACATCGCGAAGTCCAACCAGAAAATGCGCCTGGCGCGCGTCGATGTCAGCGCGGCAAAAGATGGGGCCAGGAACATTTTTGTGAGCACTGCACGTGGCTCGCTGATCTTGCCGCCGGATGGTTCGTGGTCAGTTGTGAAACAACAAACTGACACGAAGGACGTGAAGGTCGTTGAACAGGGCCAGAGTGTGCCGCTGATTAAACGAAACGGCGTCAATACCTATCGCATTGCCGACCCAAAAGACATTGCGCAGGCAACAACCAAATCAAATTACGGTGTAGTGCAATCAACTGGCACGCAGAAATTGCTTTTCGACACGCCCCATTTCACACCGAACGACAAGAAACTTAGGAGCGTCGATACGTATTTCGCGGATGCATACAAACTGCTCAACTCGAAGGGCGTGTTTCCGAACATTGCCAACGCTCTCGCGCTCACGAACGCGGAAAAGGAAGTAGAAATTCTGGGCGAAGGCCTGATGAAGATGGCCGATCGCGACATCAATGTCAGCAGTTTGTTGCCTGCCAGTTATCAGTATGCTTTTGTAAATGAGCCAGGCATTCTCAAAATTTACGCGGAGTACTCCAGCACCGGCGGAGATCACGGCAATCTGCACCTGGGAATCAATTCGCTTGCCGGTGCTGCTGACAAGTGGAAAGCCCAGCTGTCAAATATCAAAGTGGTAGTTGATCTTGGACCATTCGATCGCTTGATGTGGGTTGATGGCAACTTCAATGCGTCAAGCGGGTTAAATCCAAAATATGATCAGCCGAATCTCCAGTTTGGAGGAATGCTCGATAAGGCTAAAGACATTCTCAAGATTCTTAAGGCCTTATCCGGAGACGATTTCGATGACGGTATGAATGTCGGGATGACGAACTCAGCCGACAGTTGGGAATACAAATTCAACTGCTCGCAAGAAATTCCTGTCGTCAAGTTTCCTTCCCCGGCGTTACTGATGGCCAATCCCAACCCTCCGCTCAAACTGGAAGCGGGACTCAAGGTCGGGTTCTATTTCAATGAAGTAATCGCTATCCCAACTGATCTAAAGCAACTAGTTCCGGCGTGCGGCGCCTACGTCGACTTCTACGGTCGTCTTCAAGTGATGTGTTTCACGCTCGCTGCGGCGAGTGTATATGCAGTGGGCCAGGTCAATCTTGGAATTGCAGCCGATTCGAAGGCGGGAATCGTGCTGCGTATGAAGTTTGGTTTCGGGGTTGAGATTGTGGTGGGTTTGCCGGTGGTCGGCAATGTTTCTGTTCTCTACATGATCGAGATCGAAATCACTATCGCCTCTGCCTCGATCAAAGTTGGAGCTTTCATGCTCTTCCGCGGGCATGCGGAAATTTGTGGTGGCCTGGTGGGTGTCACTATTCAGATCGAGGCGGGCGGTTCTGTGGAAAGCAACGGAGATGAAACGAATTGTATCGCGCAGGTTACGTTCTCGATCGACATTCAAATCTTGTGGGTGATCGATATCTCCTTCGAGGATAGTTGGCAGGAGTCGCGTCAGATCTCTTAACCGAATCAACATGGCGTTAGCACCCGAAAAACTTCGCATCTTCGCCTTCCCGCAGCGGGTTGGTGGCAACCAATTGGATGAGTTGGAAGTGAATGTGCTGTTGTTGCCGACGCAGCGACTGCTCAATCAGCAGGATACGTTCGCCAGTCAACTAGATCCGGGGAATACCGTCAAATTACCGCGTTTCATCAAGGCAAACCTCGAACTGTCTGCGACGACAATTCGAGGTGCCAGCAGCTATCCGTTTTCGAGTGAAGCGATCTTGAATGGTGAAGGCGTAACGAGCAACACGCTGTTAACCAACATACAGTTTCCAGGGAACTTGCCGGCGTTGTATGAAGCATTGGCCGCGCAGTTCGTGCTTGATCCGGTTAATTCAACCGGTGCGGACGCTGCGAAGCCCGATAGCGAGGGGATCCGAAAGTATTTGCCGAAGTCTTATCGCACCGCCTTCAATTTCACGACGCCACGCACTGATTTTGCCAGGGTCGACGACAGTTATCAGTGCGCCTTCAAAAATCCTTTTTACGACCCGGCCTTCACGCCAACGCCAAACGTCGTCACGTGGGGACGCATCATTGCATTTTGCCTGCGCCAGCCATTGCTCGCCGAAGCGATCGGCTTAATTCACCGGCTGCGTCCGTTGCAACTACCGGCGCCGAACTATTTTGAGAACGGCGGCTGGATTTACTTTAGTCTGACGTCGCCATTCAACGAATTTGACATCACGAACGCAGCCACTGAGCTCAAACGTTACGCGGCGCGCATCCCCGAGATTACCGAAGCGAGGCAAATATTTGCGCCGATGTTGTTTCCAGTCGTGCCTGGACCAGCGTTGCCGAACGGCCAGTATGACGTGTTGCTTCCCGAAACAGCCGATTACGACGATGGCTTCGCGAAAATAGTTCACGCGTTCCAACCAGTGAGCGCCAACTTACTAAGCGAAGAGCCGGATGGCATTCATGTGCAAAAGGACGCGGGCATTCGCTTAGGCTGGGATGATGAGCAATTGCTGATCTGGCAAAACCGTCAAGTGCTTGCCGATCCCACCACGCCTGGCGCGCGTATCGAGGCACCGCTGGGAGTGTCGAGTTATCGAATTGATGTTCGCGAAAAGACTAATCCAGAGTCAGCATGGGCATCGCTGGTTCGTTTACGTAATCGCGAAGCCCTCAAGCTTGGTGGTGAACTAGTCGCACCTGTGAATACTGAGCAGGAAACGGGTGTTCAGGTCTACCCGACTAAAATCAATGCCGATCCGGCAAGCTTCTACTGGCTGCCGAGTTATTTCTCTCAGTGGTATGGCGCATCACTTGTTTGCCCTGACGAAAAAGCGGCAGAGCTGGACAAGTCTGGCGCGTTAGGCACACCGGGCAAGTTTCATTCAGATAAAATTCTGGCGAGCCACCAACGAACTGGTTTGTATGAACCGTTGCTGCCAGCAGATCCAGAGCTGAAATATGGAACGCAGTACGAATTCCGCGTGCGTATGGCGGATCTCACCGGAGGTGGGCCAGTACTTGAAGAGCGTGAGCTGAATGATGCGCCGGCGAATAGCGCGTTCATTCGTTTTAGACGATTCATCGCACCGAAGCAATTGAAGCTCGTGCCCAACACGCCTCAACCGAATCCCGATTCACAGACAGCAGTCTTTCTCGAGGGAACATCGTTCGATGTTTTTCGCCCCCGGCTTGGTTATCCCGCGTTGTTGTTCACGGAGATGGACACCGGCGATGCTTTCAACAAACTGAAGGATGACCGCGATTTTCTGCACACGGGCAAAGTTGGTCTCGAGACTATCAAAGAACAGCGCGAAGTGAGTTATTTTGATCCGGACGTTGATCAAATCCTGATCACAGTTGAAATAAAAACCTTACTGCTCGACAACGGAGCTTCCTTCGACCAGAGTGAGGCTTACATTCCGCTGTACACCGCGTTCCGCCGCATGCCGAACGATCCCGAAGCGCCCTTCACGCTGGAACTCGAATATCGCGATGCGAACGTCATCGCTTTCGGCAACAAGATCGATCTAGGCGACCTCGGTCTTTCGCAAACAGAGATCAACGACAACCCGGAAATTGTATTGCCGCGTTCGCGCGACATTCGCATCACCTTGTATCCAGTTTGTTCGGACAAGCCCGCGAAACCCGAGTACTTTGGGTTTGCCGAGACCCGGTTTGGGAAAGAGTTTGTTAGGACCGGCGAGTTGATTCAATTCTTTGTTCGCGAAGACGCCGACAACGAGGTCGATTTCTTCAAGAACGATGTGGAATCAAATCAACTTCAGGCAATTTACTTGCGACCTGATGAACATCAAGTGATTCGTCCGCTGTCATTCATTGCTGATGTAGTAGAGGGCAGAGAACTCGACCAATCAACGTTGATTCAACGATTGGCCGCACAAATGGACGTTGACTACAAGGGCATGACACTGATGGGTAGACCGGGTCAACGTATTCAGTTTGGTTGCAGCAATCGTTTGCGTCACACCCTTGCGCCTGACGGCTCGTCGCTGACTTTCTCAACTAAAGACGATCTCATCAACCACTGGCTATGTCTGCTGTCATTTGAAATTCAGCGCGACTGGACCTGGGATGGCTTGAGCGAAACGGGGGTGACGTTTAAGCGCGTGAAGCAGTTTACGGGTGAAGCAGTAACCAAAGAGACTGCCGAAGTTGGTGCGGTACGTTTGATCAAAACGGCAACGCGGATTGCCACCACCAAACCGGATCGCAGTTATACGCGAGTAGTGTTCATTGATGCGGTCGAGCCGAAGAAGGACGTCACCAAGCCGGCGCTGAATCAATTTCCAAACACGATTGATGTTTCATACGAAGTTAAGCCGCATTTCATCAACAGCGTGATTCCCGCAGCTGCTGAGGCGGAAGCGGTCGAACGTGGCTGTCGCTTGCCGGTCACCAACGTTCCCAAACAAGTTCCTAAGATTGTGGCTGCCGGAATCGCGCTTTCTCCCTATCAACACAATCCGAAGTATTCGGAGACGGTGGTTCGTGAACGCTATTTATGGTTCGAGTTTGAAGAACCGATTGCGGATCCACACGATACTTACTTCGCGCGCGTGCTCTCCTACGCGCCCGATCCATTGTTGACATTTCCCAATCCCGACCAGGTTGAAGTGATACCGGAAGATCCGCCACTAGCGATTTCGCCAGAGTTGGTCAGGGTGGTCACGGCGGATTCGATAAACGACAATGCTGGTATCGACGCAATGCAGATGATGATGGCGGAGACAGCCGACCCGGCGCAGCCGTTGGTGAAAATATCTCCGGTTCATTACCTGCTGCCGTTGCCACCCGGGCTGCACAACGAATCCAACGACCTGTTTGGTTTCTTTACCTATGAGCTGCGGGTGGGCCACACCGATCAAATCTGGAGTACCGCCCAGGGGCGATTTGGACATCCGATGCGCGTAAGTGGCGTGCAGCATCCGGCGCCGGCGTTGAAATGTTTGGTGGATCGCACACCGAAGGGAATTACGGTCACGGCCCAATACGCAACCGCCGTGTTCGGTGGCAAGAACGTGACGTCGAAACCTCCGAAAACAGAAATCTGGTGCATGCTTTATGCGCAGGTCAAACAGGCTGATGGCAAAAAGAATCGCAACATCCTCTTGTCTGAACTCAAGTTAGATCTGGTGCAGCCAAAGTCTGACATTCACAAGGTGATGATCACCAAGATGGTTGGCTTTAACCTTGACGCGCCCACCACCGGGGTAACCGGTTGGACTGAAGCCGAGATCAGGCAAATCCTTGCTGATTTCCGACTGGCCCGAACCACCGGATTGAGCGTTTTGGCAGTTGAGATGATGCCCCGATACGATCAGTACTTTCTGCTAAGTAATGTTGTCCCGGATACCTCCGTCCGACCGCTTTCTCAACAACTGGGCCAATACCGCATTTTGCGGACTTCTCGCCTCGTTGCCGCTCCGGAAATCTGTTAGTTAACTTCCAGAAAAGTTGTTCTCGTAGGGCAAACTGTTAGTTTGCGTCGTCTTATCAGTCTCCACCGCATGCAAACTGACAGTTTGCGGTACTTAAAAAGTTTGTTCGTCTTTTGGTCCAGGCGCACCGTCTAAAATGTTGACTCAGGAACGGCCAAAAATGGTATAGTTTTTCGAACCTGGGTTATTGGCCGGGTGGCCCCTCCACCGATCCAATTGGGACAACCTCATAAGTTTTGCCCCGACTGTTTTTGACTTCGGCTAAGTACGTAATGGAGCGTCCATCCTATGAAAATCACCCCCCCGAGCCAGAGGCTTAGGCATCTAGTTACCCTTCTCAATTTACTATTCGTGGTTGTTGTGGGCGGTGCACTTTGTCGCACTCAGGCAGCGGTCACAACTCCTGTTTTGATTAGCGAGGCAACTTCGACCCGCGCAATCGCGCTTGAGTCAGTTACCTTGAAGGGCGAACCCTTCTCGATTACCTCGACAGTAAAATTCAGCAATGACAATCGGACGCGTATCGCAATTTTTGCGATGAACTTGTCATTGATGTCAGGCGAGACCGCGAACGGAAATCCTTCGTCGTTCACCGCTGATGCGGAAGACGCGGCGCATGTCCATTATCCAATGGTCGTTGAGTATGTCGATGCGGTGCCCGGATTCAACGGGATCTACATGATCATCCTGCGTCTCAACGACACGATGACCAGTAACCTGGGCGACGTGCTGGTGGGCATTAATTTGCACACGGTCGCAAGCAACCGGGTGCGTGTGGCAATTGGCGTGACCGGCGGTGGACCAGCCGATGATTCAGGCGCGGTTCCGACGCCCGCGCCAGCAACACCACCGTCCCCACTGGCCCCGCTTTCGTTGTCGGAATATCAGGCGCTCTATAACAATCCTGCGCTTGCTGCCGGTCCTGATGGTCTACGCTTTCTGGAGCAGACAACCTGGGGACCAACCGACAGCGATCTCGCACATGTGCGCAGCGTGGGTATGTTGCCATACTTGACCGAGCAGTTTAATGCTCCGTTTGTGTTCCCATCGGCTAATTCAGATTATCCGGCGACGCCGCTTTACCCCATCAATCAACCCAGCCCGTGCGATGCGACGTGTGTACGCGACAACTATTCTTTGTACCCGTTGCAGAAGCAGTTCATGACGAATGCGCTCACGCAACCGGATCAATTGCGACAGCGCGTCGCCTTTGCGTTGCATAAGGTACTTGTCGTTTCAGGTGTCCCGCTAAACAACAACCAGACGAGCTGGTACGCACCGTATCTGCAAACGATCGACCGCAACGCCTTTGGAAACTTCCGCACCATGCTTTTTGAGATAACACTCAATCCGGGCATGGGTGAGTACCTGAACATGCGCGGCAATTCGGTAGTGAATCGCGCCAACCCCACGCCGAATGAGAACTACGCGCGCGAATTCATGCAGTTGTTTTCGATTGGGGTCGACACGTTGAACCAGGATGGCACACCGGTTCTGGATGGTCAGGGCAATCGCGTTCCGAGTTACGATCAAACCACGATCGCAAACCTGGCGAGAGTCTTCACCGGCTGGGACCTGGCCCCAAACAAGCTCTGGGTCGTGGACGGCACTACGCCAGTAACAAACTATCTCGACCCGATGGTGCCGAATGGCAACATCAATCGTTACGATATAGCGCAAAAGACGTTACTCACCGACATCAACCACGCGAGCCCGGTGGTCATTCCAGCCTGCACCAATTGCACGGGTCTCGGTGGTGCGACGAACCTGGCGAACACGCAGGCGTATGCGATCACGTCGCTAAACACCGCTGTCGATAATCTGTTCAATCATCCGAACACCGGGCCATACATTTGCACGCAGTTGATCAAGCAATTGGTTACGAGCAATCCGAGTCCGCCGTACGTTGGTCGTTGTGCCGGCGTGTTCGCAAACAACGGCTCGGGCGTGCGTGGCGATATGAAGGCCGTGGTTCAGGAGATAATGTTGGATCCCGAAGCGCGCGGTGATTTCAAACTCGATCCCAAGTATGGTCACTTGCGCGAACCACTGTTATTGATGACGCATTTGCTGCGCGCAATGAATGCCACCAGCGACGGTGTGTTAGCCACTTCGAGCGCGCCCAATAATTACAGCAACGACATGGGGCAGCTCCTATTCGACCCGCCGACAGTGTTCAGTTATTTCCCGAATGATTACGCCTTGCCGGGAACAACGCTGGTCGGGCCTGAGTACGGACTACTCGACACGTCGTTAACTTACAAGCGCACAAATTTCATGAACACTTTGTTGCTGGCAAACAGCGGCAATGGAATTCCGCCCGGCGCGAACCGGCCGAGCGGCACGCAACTTAACTATTCCTCATACACAGCGATGGCAACTAATCCGGCACAACTGGTCGATGCACTCAACGCCCGGCTGATGCACGGTACGATGTCGGCTTCCATGCGAACAAACATCATCAACACTGTGACCGCCATCACCAATGCAAATGCTACGACTCAAGCCCTGCAGCGTACGCAAACCGCAATCTACTTAGTCGCGACTTCGGCGCAATATCAGGTGGAAAGGTAGAACGATGAACGAAACGCGCAGAAAATTTCTCAAAACGTCGGCCTGTGGCTTAACCGGAGCAGCATTGCTGTCCAGTCTCGATCGGTTCAACATCGTGAACGCTATGGTCCAGGGCCAGCAACCCAACGCGGCCTCAGACTACAAAGCGCTGGTTTGCATTTTTCTGAATGGTGGCTCCGACTGCAACAACATGGTGATTCCTTACGACGACTACACAGTCACGGCTGGGGGAAGCACCAACGGTTACGACAACGTTCGCACTGCTTCAGGATTGGCGGTACCCAAGTCGGCGTTGGCGAATACGAAGATCACACCGTCGAACACCAGCGGTGTCTCCTATGCTTTCCATCCGAACCTTTCGCCCGAGTTTGGTACCGTCGCTGGCCAGGCCAAGGGTCTGATGGATGTTTGGAACGCCGGCAAACTGGCGGTGCTCTGCAACGTCGGTTCCTTGATCAAACCGATCACACGTGCCCAGTACATCGCGGGTATTGGCCGCCCGTATCAATTGTTCTCACACTCTGATCAGGTGGCCCAACAGCAAACCTCGATCGCGAATACCGTAGGACAAACAGGTTGGGGCGGGCGCGTAGCTGACAAAACTAACTCGCTAAATGGTACTGTCGCGTTGCCAATGAATATTTCGTTGGCTGGGTCTAACCTGTTCTCAACCGGCATAAATTCCAGGCAACTAGCCATTGCAGCGGCGCCCACGACACTGGCTAACTTGCTGGTGCTTAATTGGAGTGGCCCATCAATCGCGAATCCAAATACTGCGGGCAGCAGTTTCCGGACTTTGCTTGGTTTTGATCAAGAAGCAATGCTGGTCAAGGCCGCGACTGATACCACGTCGCAAGCGTTAACTGCCGACGCAGCGCTGAATCAAACTGAACCAGTGATTCCTACGGCGCCAAACGTCACTCCATTTCCTAACACTTCGCTTGGCAATCAACTGAAGCAGATTGCGAAGTTGATCAAGATTAAAGATTCCGCCGGTATCACCATGAAACGTCAGATATTCTTTTGCTCGGTTGGCGGGTACGATACGCACACAAACGAGACGGGTAATGATCCGGCAAATCCCGGCGGTCAGGCCGCGCAGTCAGGAACTCAAGGAGGTTTGTTGACGCAGTTGAGCCAGGCAATGAAGGCTTTCTACGACGAGATGGTGGCGCAGGGCTTGAGTAACAACGTCACTACTTTCACCCTGTCTGACTTTGGTAGAACCTTGCAACCTTCAGGGTCCGGCGCCGGGGCGGTGGGCACTGACCACGCGTGGGGCAGCCACGCATTCATTATGGGTGGTGCAGTTTTGGGTGGACAGTTCTACGGTCAAAAACGTCCAGATAACACGGGATTACCTTACGGTTATCCTGCGCTGCAACTTGGCGGGCCTGACGACACTAACAGTAATCGCGGCCAGTGGATTCCGACTACATCGATCGATCAATATGCGGCGACACTGGCGCAGTGGTACGGTCTGGCGTCTTCGGATTTGGCGAGCGTGTTTCCTAACCTTGGAAATTTCCCGACGTCGAACCTTGGTTTTCTGGGATAATGTACCGACGTTGATTGTTTCTAATCCAAGCAAGGCTGGGGTCGAGAATGGTTGAACAGTGCGGTGATCAACCACCCTCGACCCTTCGTTTATTTCTAAGGATTCTTCGCTGAGGTGAAGGACGAATTTGAGACTCTCTGTGCTCTCTGAGCCTCTGTGTCCTCTGTGTTTCTTCGGAAGTTCGTATTGATGAACGTGGATGGAAAACACAGAGTTCACCGAGACACAGAGGACACGGAGACACTAATAACGGTGTGAAACTAAGACATTACGGGACAAGCAAACGCGGCATCACCCCGAGATGCGAGGTAAGCGGACAATCGGAAAGGCCATTTGCTGATTTGTGTTTATCCCCTCAAAGCCGCGGCCAGTTTTTCCTCGCAGTCGCACTTCTGGCGATCGTGGCGGGCGCGTTTTTCGTTTCAGACCCAACCAGCGCTTCATCAGACTATTGTCACGCAACCATCGCGCGTGCACCTGCGCAAGCCCAACCCGCAACACTGGTCTCAAAACTTCCACTCAGTTTCATTCCTAACCGCGGCCAAGTTGATGGTCGCGTGAAGTTCTTCTCACGCGGCGATGGTTATCAACTCTTTCTGACTGCAAACGCCGCCGTGTTTTCGTTCGCGCCGCGGCACAACCAAAAGACTGCTGCAACACTGCGTTTGGAACTGAAGAATGCGAATCCCCGGGCACGTGTTGAGTCGCAAGAACAACAGGGTGGTTTCGAAAACTATTTCCTGGGTAACGACCAGAAGCATTGGCGCACCAATGTGCCCACGTTCGGGCGCGTAACTTATCGCGAGATTTATCCGGGAATTGATCTCACGTATTACGGCAACCAACGCCAACTCGAGTACGACTTTGAACTAAAGCCTGGCGCAGACCCGGCGGCCATTCGTCTTCATTCGTCAAGCGCAGATTCAATTAGGCTTGATGCAAACGGTGATTTGTTGCTGAAGCTTGGTGGTGGGGAACTTCGGCAACATAAGCCAGTCATCTACCAGCAGATCGGCGCACACCGCGTTGCCGTTGATGGTCGTTTCATCCTGCAGGGAAAGGAAATCGCGTTTGACGTTGGCGTCTACGACAAAACGAAACCGTTAACGATCGATCCGACCCTCGTGTATTCAACTTATCTGGGCGGCGCGGGCGACGACACCGGCAGCAGCATCGACGTCGACAACAGTGGCAATATCTACGTAACCGGCACCACCAGTTCGATTAACTTCCCAACTCAGAATCCTTATCAATCTTCGAATGCCGGCGGGCTTGCAGACATCTTCGTAACCAAGCTCGACCCCACCGGCGCGAACGTTCTTTATTCAACTTACATCGGCGGCAGCGGACACGACCGTGCTGATGGAATCTTTGTCGACAAGACTACGGGCGCAGTTTATCTCGCCGGTCGTGTTGATTCAGCGTCTACGAACTTTCCGACAACCGCAGGTTCATTCGCGACCACTTATCGCGGTGGCGACTTTGATGCCGTTGTTTTGAAACTTAATCCGGCTGGCAATGCTTTAGTCTATTCGACGTATCTGGGCGGAGGGGATAACGATTCCGCGATTGGAGTGGTGGCGGATTCATCCGGAATCACCTACGTCACCGGCGGCACTCGTTCGCCGGGTTTTCCCACCACAGGCAGCGCCTTTCAGGGCTCACTCGCCGGCGACACTGATGCTTATCTCTTGAAGTTTAATGCGAGTGGCAGTGCATTGCTCTACTCAACTCTGCTGGGCGGTGGTGCAACTGATCGCGGCAGCAGCGTGAGAATCGATGGCAGCGGTAACGCATATCTGATCGGCTACACAAGTTCACAGGACTTTCCTACGGAAGCCGCGTTTCAAAATTCCCTCGCGGGCGGCTTCGATGCTTTCGTAACGAAGATTGATACCAATGCTTCAGGTGTTTTGTCGCTTGTGTTTTGCAGCTACCTTGGTGGACTGGCTGATGACAAGGCTTACGGTCTCGCGCTCGATGCAGCGAACAACCTTTATGTTGCCGGTCAAACTAATTCCAACGATTTTCCGGTGCTGAACCCAGCCCAGGCAGCGCGCGCCGGAAACTTTGACGCGTTCATCGCCGAAATTAGTTCCGCCGGAACCAAGATTTATGCGACGTATCTCGGCGGCATTGGGGACGATCGCGCAACCGGTATCGCAGTTAACTCCGCTGGCAACGCATACGTCACTGGTTACACCGGTTCGACAAATTTTCCCACGGCGGCAGCAGTACAACTGACGAATGGTGGCGGCACTGACGCGTTTGTGGCCAAGCTGAATACCTCGGGCAGCGGCATCTTGTATTCAACCTATCTCGGTGGAAGCGCCAACGAAAACTTCACCAGCACCACGACCTTCAGTGGCAACATAGCGGTAGATGCTTCCGGCAATGCATTCATCACCGGTTACACAGGCTCGAGCAACTTTCCCACCGCCGCGCCGTTTCAAGCCGCAAATGCCGGCGGCGCCAGCGATGCATTTGTCGCGCGAATTTCTGACACGACGCCGACCGCAGACTTTACGATCAGCGTGTCACCGTCGTCGCAGACCGTTAATCCCGGTAATGCCGTTACTTACACTGTAACCGTCACGCCAACCGGAGGATTCCTCGGCACAGTTGCGCTCGGCGTGTCTGGACAATCTGGTGATACGACCGTTGCATTCAATCCAACTTCGATCAACATCACGGATGCAAGCGCCAGAACGTCTATCCTGACAGTGACGACAACTGGAGCCACACCTCCCGGTGTTTACTCGCTTACGGTTACGGGCACGTCCGGAAGCCTGCAACACAATGCGTCAACGTCGCTGACGGTTGCTGGTCCAACGAGCGCTAATCTTTCGCTGACAAAGACCGCGTCGCCAAATCCTGCGATTGTCGCGACAAATCTCACCTACCGGATCGTAGTGACCAATAATGGTCCATCGCCGGCCACAAATGTGGTCCTAACTGACAACCTTCCGGCTGGCGTGACGTTTGGCTCCGCTAGCGCGACGCAGGGAACTTGCAGCGGGACTACAACAGTTATGTGCAATCTCGGCGGCTTAGCGACCGGCGCTTCGGCAATTGTCAGTATTATTGTTGCGCCGCAGTCAATAGGCGCGGTTAGTAATACTGCGTCAGTAACTGCAACTGAATCCGATCCCGACATCAACAATAATTCGGCGACCATCGTCACGCAGGTCACGACACAGTCGTCAGGCCCATCAATGCTCGATCCGAATCTCAGCGTACAGACAGTGATTACGGGTTTGAGTCAACCAACCAGCATGACTTTTGTCGACAATGGCTTTTTTGTCAGCGAGAAGAACACGGGCAAAGTGCAATACGTTGTGAACGGCGCGGTCGCTTCAACCGCGATTGATCTGGCAACGAACAGTGCATCTGAACGCGGCCTGCTGGGAATTGCGCTTCATCCGAATTTCAACACGAACCATTTTGTTTATTTGTACTGGACCGAAAGTGGTACCGGCGCCGATTCCACCACCCTCACGGAAGTCCCAGTGCTTGGCAATCGGGTCGATCGTTACATCTGGAACGGGTCGACGCTTACGTTCGATCGAAACCTCATCAAGCTTCGTGCGTACCAGGCGGATGCTAACCAATCGCTCCGCGGCAATCACAACGGCGGCATTCTGCGCTTTGGCCCCGACGGCAAGCTTTACATTCTCATGGGCGACAACGGCCGGCGCGGTTTCCTGCAAAATAACCAGCTCGGGCCAGTGCCCGACGATCAATTCGGTGGTCCAGAACCCGACGATGCGCATTTAACGGGTTTCATTTTGCGATTGAACGACGACGGCACCACGCCAACTGATAATCCGTTCTTCAACGCTTCGACCAGTCTTACTGGAGAAGCAGCCGCGAACATTAAGAAGTTGTACGCCTACGGTGTTCGCAACGGGTTTGGCCTGGCGTTCGATCCGCTCTCCGGAAATTTGTGGGACCAGGAAAACGGCGACGACGCGTACGATGAAATGAATCGCATCACGTCCGGAGCAAACAACGGCTGGGTTGAGACGATGGGCCCGGTCAGCCGCGTCGCCGATTACAAAGCAATTGAAACGACTTACGGGGCAGGCAATTTGCAGCAAGTTCGTTGGTCGCCGTCATTGATTGCCAGCACGCCCGCCGCGGCATTGGCCCAGCTTTACATGTTGCCGGGAGCGCACTACAACGATCCGGAATTCAGTTGGAAGTATGCGCTCGCACCTGCGGGCATTGGTTTTGTTCAGGGCACCGGAATCGGTCCGCAATATGAAGGCGACATGTTCGTTGCTGCGAGCCGCACTTTCTTGTCTGGCGGATTCTTGTTCCGGTTCAAATTCACGCCCGATCGTTTGCACTTTGCGTTTAGCGATTCACGCTTGGAGGATCTGGTTGCTGACAACGTGGATAAGTTTGATATCACGGAGAGCGAATCACTGCTTATGGGCAAAGACTTTGGTATTTCGACGGATGTTCAAACAGGACCGAATGGTCACGTCTACGTGGTCTCGAATTCGAACGGCGCTGTTTACGAAATTAGCGGAGCACAACCAACGCTCTTTTTTGCGAACCTGAACGGCTCACAAGAAGTTCCGGCGAACAGTTCAACGGCGACGGGGACTGCGACGTTGTTGTTAAGTCCAGATCAGACAAGTGCGCGCGTCGCCTTGAACTTCGGCGGGCTAACTACTCCGGAAAGCGTTGCACATATTCACGGACCGGGCGCGCCGGGAGTGAATGCGCCCGTGTTATTTCCATTACCGCAAGGAGAGTTCAGCGATTTTCTTGTGTCGTTGAGTCCGGGTGATGTTCAGAATCTTCAGAATGGTCTGTTGTATATCAACGTCCACAGCACGACGTTTCCTAACGGCGAGATTCGCGGTCAGTTTCAAACATCGCCGGCTGCGAGCAGCATTCAATTCAGTTCGTCAACGTTGCTGGTAACGGAAGGGGCGGGCAGCGCGGTGGTGAAAGTCACCAGAGGAGGCAACACTTCATTACCCGCCACGGTGAATTATCAGACCAGTGATACTGCCTCCGCGAACTGTGCTGCGTTGCATAGTGGTCTGGCGTCAGCTCGCTGTGACTATGAAACGGTCTCGGGCACATTGCAGTTTGCCGCCGGCGAAACATCGAAGACTATTTCAGTTTTGCTGGTTGACGATGCTTACGCGGAGCGCGACGAGAACTTTGTTCTGTCGCTGTCGAGTGTTGCTGGCACGAATGCCTTCCTTGGTTCACCGGCTTCGGCGACCATCACCATTACCGATAATGAATCAGTCAACGGCACCAACCCGATCGACAATACTGATTTCTTCGTTCGGCAACACTATCTCGATTTTCTCAACCGGGAGCCGGATTCGGCGGGATTTGGGTTTTGGACTAACCAGATAAACGGTTGCGGAGTTGATCCGCAGTGCATCGAATTGAAGCGCATCAATGTTTCCGGGGCGTTCTTCCTATCGATCGAGTTTCAGGAGACTGGTTATCTGGTCTATCGCACTTACAAGTCTGCTTACGGGAACTTGCCAAACACACCTGTGCCTTTAAAGTTCGAAGAGTTTCTGCCTGACACGCAACAGACGGGCAAGGGGTTCATTGTTGGTCAGACAGGCTGGGAGACGGTGCTTGAGAATAACAAGGTAGCGTTCATGCTGGACTTCGTGACGCGCTCACGTTTCATCACGGCATATCCGACGACAATGACGCCGTCGCAATTTGTCGACGCACTCTATCTGAAGGCGGGAGTTACGCCGTCAGCGGCTGAACGAGCTTCAGTGATTGGTGAGTTTGGTTCAGCATCTGATAGTGCCGACTCAGCGGCTCGAGCACGAGCACTTCGACGCGTCGCAGAAAACGCGACGCTAATTCAGCAAGAGAAGAACAGCGCATTTGTGTTGATGGAATACTTTGGATACTTGCGCCGCAATCCCAATGATCCACCGGAAGCGAACCTCGACTTCAGTGGCTTCAATTTCTGGCTAACGAAGTTGAATCAATTCAACGGCAACTTCGTAAACGCGGACATGGTGAAGTCGTTCATCATTTCCGGCGAATATCGCCAGCGCTTCGGCCCGAATTAGATTGGCATCCAACTCCTTGGACTGCGGCGACCTCTCGCCGCTTTCCTCTGTGCGTATACCTGAGCAGACAAAAAGCACCGACAGGTCGGCGCACTCCAAGGAGAACTGCTCACCGAAAGGCCGCGGCGCTCTTAGCCAAGCCCTTCACCGTTGCGTCTTTCAAAATAGTCGCGTCAGGATCGAAACTGGTTTTCAAACTGGGGTCAGGCCTGCGATTCTGCGATTCTTTTGCCTTCGCCATCGTGCCACTGGATCTCGGGTCGGTACTCGCAATAGAGAAAATGCGACGTTTGGAAAAAGAATCGCAGAATCGTAGGCCTGACCCCAGTTTCCCCAGTTTCTGACCCCAGTTTCCCCAGTTTCCCAGTTTCATTCGACAAACTTATGAGTTCGAAGAACAAACTTCCGGATCAACGGCTGAAAGCCTCGCAACTCCTAATTCTCACAACACGGTTTAAAAGACACCTGGGAAAATATTGCTATGCGACTAAAAGTCGGCCTCCAGTATATTTCGGGGCAGCCGAATAACCCCATCTCGCATCTCAGACCGGTTCGATTGTTGGCGGAGTGCACCGGAAAATAATAAGATTTGCCACTAGACATTGAATGAGCCGTCGCTTGTCTGATAACTATTGCACTAGGCATAACCTGAGAGCTCATTAACAACTTCATTTTCCGTAATTTCAAGAAAAATTCAGATTGCAGCCTGTTCCGGAGTATTGGAACACTTATTGCGAAAGTTTACTCAATCGCGTCTGAATGGGGTGATGATAAATGCTTAAGAGGTTAATTGTTCTTGTCTTCTTGACTTGTATAAGCGCCAGCTTCATGTTCGGACGTGGTTGGTTGACCCTCGAGACAACCGCGTTGGCAGCCAGCACTTTTACGGTTACGAATACGAATGACCTTGGTCCGGGATCACTACGTCAGGCGATTCTCGACGCCAATGCAAATCCGGGCGCCGATACTATCGCCTTCAACATCGCGGCCGCCGGCGTGCAAACAATTAGCCCAGCGACCGCCTTACCTACGATCACGGATCCAGTGGTTATCGATGGCTACACGCAGCCAGGCTCCAGCGTCAACACTCTGCCCGACGGCGACAACGCCGTCTTACTTATCGAGTTAAATGGCAGCAGTATCCCCGGCGGAGCGATCTCGGTCTCCGGTTTCCAAATCAACGCTTCAGATTGCGTGGTTCGGGGGTTAGTCATTAATCGTTTTGGAAGCGGCGACGGCATCTTCTTTTCGGCGGCCAGCGGGCAAACCTCAGGCAATGTCGTCGAGGGCAATTTCATCGGCACAGATCCTTCGGGATCCATTGCCCTGGGAAACAGTGACGGGATCGGCATAAATTTCAGCACGACTAACAGGATCGGCGGCACCACTCCCGCGGCCCGCAATGTTATCTCCGGAAACGGCTCACGCGGAATTTTCATTGGCACCCAGGCCTCTGCCACCACTATTCAGGGCAACTTCATCGGCACAAACGCATCAGGCTCGGCCGCGCTGAGCAACAACTCCGGCGGTATCTTTTCTGGAGGGAGTGGCGGCGATATTATTGGTGGCACAGCAGATGGCGCCCGCAATGTCATCTCTGGCAACCTGAACAACGCCGGAATTCAAGTACAATCTGCAAATGCCAACGGAGCCAATATACAAGGCAATTTGATCGGCACAGATGTGACTGGAACGAAAGCCCTGGGAAACTTTTTTGGTATCTGGCTTAACTTTTCTCGCAATAGCACGATTGGTGGCGTCGCGCCGAACTCCCGCAACCTGATCTCCGGTAACCGATCTGACGGCGTTCTTATTACTGGAGATTCGACTAACAATCCACTGCTGGGAAATCTCATCGGCACCGACATTACCGGCACAAAGCCGTTGGGCAATGCCGGCAACGGTGTTCAAATCGCCGACTTCGCCCAAAGAAATAATGTCGGAGGAAACTCGCTGGGGCAGGGGAACACGATTGCCTTCAACAAGAACAACGGAATACTTGTCACCGGGAGTCCCAGCGCCACGCTAAATGCAATCAGGCGCAACGCCATCTTCTCAAACGGATTGTTGGGGATCGATCTTGCCGGCGATGGAGTTACAGCGAACGACGCAGGTGACGGCGACATCGGGCCCAACACCATGCAGAACTTCCCGGTGATTACTTCCGTTACCGGGAACAGCACCCAAACGACAATTAATGGCACGCTCAACAGCACGCCAAGCACTACCTTCACTCTGAATTTTTATTCGAGTAGCAGTTGCGATCCATCAGGCAACGGTGAGGGATCGACGCCCTTCGGCGTGGGGGCATTGGGCGTCACTACAGATGCCGGTGGCAACGCCAACTTTAGCATCGCCATGTCGGTTCCATTACCTGCCGGCAAGGTCATCACAGCCACCGCGACCAGTCCGTTGGGCAATACGTCAGAGTTTTCTCCCTGCGACGCAAGCGCGGCGGCTGGGAGTGTGCAGTTCAGCGTCGCTTCCGCCAAAGTGATCGAAGACGTCGGCTTCCTCACCGTCAATGTTGTTCGAACGGGAGGCAGCTCAGGAAGCTTGACGGTCGATTACTCGACCGCGGACATTACCGCGACTGCCGGTCAGGATTATCTTGCTACTTCCGGAAGCTTAACCTTCAACGACGGCGAGACCAGCAAGTCTTTTGATATCACAATCAATAACGACGCCATCACGGAGGCTGATGAAACGTTTGCAGTTAGACTTCGTAACGCTTCCAACGTCGATTCACTGGGCAATCCAAACGAAGAGATCGTTACCATCCAGGACCAGACCACCGTTCCGATGTTGTCGGTAAGCAATATGAGTGTCAACGAGGGCGCGGGGAAAGTTGTTCTCACTGTCAACCTGTCCGCGGCGACAGGAAGGGCGATTTCAGTAGACTTTGCAACGTCTGATGCCGCCGGCGCGCAAAACTGCATGATTTCCAATGGCCGGGCCTCAGCTCGCTGCGACTACATTAGTGCATTTGGCAAGCTTAATTTTGCGGCTCGCGACACGGCAAAGCAGATTACTGTCTTGCTCATCGATGATTCATACTCCGAGAGTAACGAGACCTTCACTACCACGCTAACTAACGCTTCGGGTGCGACACTGTCCTCGCCGTCTGCCACGATTACAATCAATGATAACGGCGATACCAACGGCCCAAACCCGATCGATCAAGCCGGCTTTTTCGTGCGTCAACACTATCTCGATTTTCTGAATCGCGAACCTGACGCCGGCGGTCTGGCGTTTTGGACTAACCAGATCACCGAGTGTCAACAGCCCGGGGCCACGTGTAATGCCGAAGTGCGGCGAATTAACGTCTCCGCCGCGTTTTTCCTGTCGATTGAATTTCAGGAGACCGGTTACCTCGTGGAGCGAATCTACAAGTCTGCTTACGGTGATGCAACGGGAGTGTCTAACTTCGGACCCACCCACAACATTTCCGTACCCATCGTTAGATTCAACGAGTTTTTGCCAGACACGCAACAGATCAGTAACGGCGTAGTTATTGGACAACCCGGCGCCGATCAGTTGTTGGAGGCGAACAAGGTTGCGTTCACGCAGGAGTTTGTGGCGCGTTCGAGGTTCGTGAATGCATATGCGACAAGCTTGACGCCAGCGCAGTTTGTGGATGCATTGTTTACCAATGCGGGAGTCGCACCATCGGCGAGTGATCGCGATGCAGCGATTAACGAATTTGGTGGAGCAGGGAACACGAGCGACAACGCCGCCCGTGCTCGCGCGTTACGACGCGTTGCCGAGAATTCCATCCTGACGCAACAGGAGAAGAGCCGCGCGTTTGTCTTGATGCAGTACTTCGGTTATCTGCGACGCAATCCGAACGATCCTCAGGATACAGACTACACGGGCTACGATTTCTGGCTAACGAAGTTGAATCAATTCAACGGGAACTTCGTAAACGCTGACATGGTGCAGGCGTTTATTACTTCAGGCGAATATCGCCAAAGATTCGGCCCTAATTGATCGGCATCCAACTCCTTGGAGTGCGGCGACCTGTCGCCGCTTTCCTCTCTGGTCTTCCTCAGCGGTCAGAAAGTGGCGCACTCCAAGGAGAAGTGCTCACCGAAAGGCCGCGGCACCTTTAGCCATGCCCTTCACCGCTGCGTCTTTCAAAATGGTCCCATTCGGATCGATGGTCGCCGCATTTGGCGCTTCAACAGAACTTAGTTCCTCAACCGTCTCTTTGCTAGTTGGTTTAAAAGTCACGATGCGCGTTCCATTCGCGAAGCGCAATTCGATGGGGACTGAGTTTGGAAACGCGCCCTCGTCCTGAGTTTGCCTGAGCACCAGTCTCGCTTTCTTCTTCTTCGCGTTCCACGACCACGACAATTCGTAATGCGGGTGACCGGCGCCGTATATCCAACTGGCAAAAAAATCTTTCAGGTTCTTGCCGGAAGACTCTTCCAACGCCGCTCGCAAATCCTCGCTACTCGCCGTCGCGTTTTTATGAGCTTCGTAGTAACTGCGAATACCGCGAAAGAACCTTTCATCACCTAGCTCGGCGCGCAGCATGTGCAATATCCAGGCGCCCTTCTGGTAGTTGTTGGCGTTGAGCAGCTTCATAAGATCTTCAGTCTCAGTGTCGTAAATCGGCTTCTTATTGTTTTTCTCATACGCGAAATACGAGGTTGCCAAATTATTCATGTAGCGGCGGAACGTTTGCTCACCTTCGTACCGCTGCACAAACAGACCGGCGAAGTAATCCGCAAAGCCCTCGCTAAGCCATAGATCGGCCCAGGTCGATTCCGTTACTGAATCGCCAAACCACTGGTGCGCGATCTCATGGGCCACTACGTCCACCAGTCCTTCGCGCAGTTTGAACACGGGGCTCACAGCCTCGTTTGGACGTGGGTCAAACAGCGTGCTGGGAAAAACAATCGCACTCGAGTTTTCCATGCCGCCGAAGCGCGTCGCCCCGACGATCAACGCCAGCTTTTCGTACGGATATGGCGCAACTGTCTCACTAAAGAATTTCAGCGAGGGACTCGCGGTTGAGAAACCTTGTGCGGCAAAATTCTTGTCGGTGACAGGCACATAGTAGCTAAGCGGAACTGTCTCCTGCGTCCTCGGCTCCAGGCGGGCGAAGTTTCCTACGGCAATGATCATGCAGTATGGCGGGATCGGAACAGATTCACCGTAGATCCAACGCTTGGAAGTCGTTGACGTGTCTGCTGTCCCCATCACCATGCCGTTTGCGACTACTTGCACCTGACTTGGAGCTGTGATGGAAAATGTAACGGTGGCTTTCGCCGACGGATGATCCAGGCAGGGGATCCAATGATGGACCCGGTTGGGCCAGTTGTCGCCGACAGCGGATGGATTGCCCGCTTTGTCTTTCGTGAGAATTAGACCGTCGCTTGGCTTCCCGTGATAGGAAACTGTAACGACGAAAGTCGTTCCATTGAGCACGGGTTCAGGCAGCGTGACTTTGAGCCGGCCGGGCGTGCGTCGGTAAGGCGCGCTTTTGCCACCGACCATTACTGACTCGATGGGCATGTCGCCGAAGTCGAGGTCGACTTGCGAAAGCGAATCTTTCAACGCGACAACAATGATGTCAGTTCGCGCAGCCGTGATTTCGGTCAGCTGGTCGTTAAAAGTCAATTGGACGTTGTAATTTGTCGGTTTCCAGGAGTCGAGCTTGCGTTCGACGCGTGCCGCGAAAGTGTTTACGCCCGTTAGAAAGAGAATAATGAAGATTAGCCTGGTAGGTTTTTTATTCATTCTTGGGTAGTGTCTTAAACGGCAATAATATATTTGACTCAACCCTTCGCAATAAGGTCAGTATCCCGACGCGTCGGGATACTGACCTCATCTGATGCCCAACATGAGCAGCGCCGAGCGGTCAGATACTTTGTGATCGATGCTACGCTGCCATTCGTGGTATCCGTTAAGTTCTCGTTCAGTTAACGGTTGACTGCCAATGCGGGCTGCCGGTGTTCGTTCGAAAGCCCGGTCAGTTAACGCCATGTGCGCCTTGCGAATTTCAAGTCCAGCTGGTTGCGTAAGCGCAAGTTCCGCGGCCTCGGCACTCGGAAAGAACTCATCGTAAGCAAGCAGGTGCCAGACAGTCTCTTTTCCTTCGCCTGCAATCGCCAGCACACGCAGCAATCCCAGGCCACTTTCGAGTTGAAAAATCAAAAAATCACCGGGAGCAAGTTCGTGTGACATAGAAATTGAAAAACGCCAATCGCCGTCTTATGATCGCGCAAATCTCATGAGCACCTTCGACACTACCAAAGATTACTACGAAATCCTCGGTGCAAACGAACGCACTACGGCGCGCGACCTCGAGCGCCTTTACAAACGTCGCGCGGCCCAACATCACCCCGACAAAGGTGGCAGCGAAGAAGCGATGAAGTGTCTTAACGAGGCTTATGGGGTCCTAAAAAACAAAGACACGCGCGATGCTTATGACGCGCAACGCGCAAAAACTGAAGTTACCTTTGTGCCGGTGACCACACCCACGGCGCAGGATGTGGGTGTGCTGGGTCGTGGTTTGAGTTCGCTGTTGTGTTTAATCCTGGGTCTGTTTCTGTTGATTCTGGTCCGGTCGCAATGGTTTTGGTTCCTGTGGCCGTTGGCAATTCTGGCGTTGCTCGTGATTGGCTTTGGGATCATGATGGCGCGCGGCACCCTGCATGCGATGAATTCGTCGCTGGCGATAACTAACCCGTGGCGCCGCCTCAAGTACGTTCAGGAAGTTGCGTTTTGGTGTTTCGTGATCGCGGGCGTTTACGGCTTTTACCTGCTGCTCACTACTCTCTAGGGATGGATCCAGCAAAAATTTCCGGTCTCGACTTGTTGGTCCTCGAAGTGAACAGTCTCGAGGAATCGGTAAATTTTTATCACGCGTTACTGGGGTTTGAGATTCAGAGTTACAGTCCCGACTCGGAACCGCCCACGGCGACTCTGGTAGCTGGTGCGTTGAAAGTAACTGTCGTCCAGCAACTCGAAACGATGTTGAAGCGTGGACGCGGGGTGAACTTTATTTTCGGCGTAGACGATGTGGACAAATACTACTCACAACTGGAAGCGCGCGGGGCTGACGTCAAACCACCAATCGATGAAGGTTGGGGCGGACGATTTATTACTTTGCAGGATCCTGACAAGTATCGACTCTTTTTCGTGATGTGGCATCGTTAGCCAAGGCATTCCTGTGAACCCTGTGCCTCTGTGTACTCTGTGTTATTTAGCCCGCTAGCCCGTTCATATTTTGGGTCACCGAAAGGCAATACGAGTTGATTGAAAACACAGAGTTCACGGAGGCACAGAGTTCACAGAGACACTCTAGGCAACGCCGCCCGCCTGTGATATTCTGTTTCATCAATAAAACACTCAAGGTGTTCTGGTTATGCAATACGTCGAAAATCCGCCGAATCCCTGGCTCACACATTCAATTGAATGGCTCGGCGAACCCCCCGAAACAAAACTGGAAGTCTTTGAAGAAACTGAGACTCGCCGAATAATCACGCACAACGACAGTCCCGATGTCGGCTTCGACTACACCGTCAATTGTTATCGCGGCTGCATTCACGGTTGCACTTACTGTTTCAGCCGGCCGACTCACGAGTACCTCGGCTACGGCGCCGGCACCGACTTCGATCGCAAGATCATCGTCAAAGTGAACGCGCCAACGTTGTTACGAAAAGAATTAATGAAGCCTTCCTGGAAAGGTGATGAGATTGTCTTTTCGTTCACCTCGGACCCTTACGTTCCGCTGGAGTCGCATTACAAACTGACGCGGCGGTGTCTCGAAGTCTGCGCGGAGTTTCGCCAACCGATTGGCATTATCACGAAGTCGGCACTGATCCGGCGCGACATTGACGTGCTACAGGAACTGTCGCGCAACGCGCGGCTAGGGGTGTTCTTTACGATCCCATTCACGGATCGCGAAGTGTCACGCGCTGTCGAACCTTTCGCGCCTTTGCCGGAAGCGCGCTTTCACGCGATGGCAGATCTCGCGGCAGCGGGAATCACTGTCGGCATTGGCATCGCGCCCGTCATCCCCGGTCTCAGCGCGGAACTACCAGTGTTGTTGAAGCGGGCTAAAGACGCGGGAGCGACCTTAGCGTTCATTAACATGCTGCGTTTGCCAGGAAGCGTTGCGCCTTACTTTGAAGAACGTTTGCATGCGAAGTTACCGACGAAGGCCAAGCGCGTCCTCAATCGGATTCGTGAAGCGCGCGATGGCAAGTTGAACAACAGCAACTTTCATGAACGCATGCAAGGGAAAGGTGAATACTGGGCCGCGACTGAGCGCTTATTCAAGATTCACAGCGAACGGCTCGGCTTCAATAAAACCGACAAGCGCGTTCCCCGCGGTGAAAGCACTTTCCAGAGGCCAAGTGCGCAGGCGAATTTGTTTTAAGACGGTCTTTGGTCTTGGGTCTTTGAACCGCTTTATGAACTTTGTATTTTGTACTTTGTACTTAGTGGTTGACTCTTTGGCAGGAAACCTCAGCCCTTAATCAAAAAACCAGTACCAAGTACAAAGAACAAAGCACCATTTCCTAGAGACATCCTCCCGCCCTTTCTTTATAATACCTGCCGACACCCTGACAGTTTGAGCAGATCCCCAGGAGGCTCGCCATGATGTTAATTCGTCACGTGATCCGGGACCGCGAACCATATTCAATGACCGCTTCTGCTACGGTTCAGGAGGCGGCGGAGTTTATGACGACGCGCAACGTGGGCGCAGTGTGCGTGGTTGATGACGCCGGCAAGCTGCTGGGCGTGCTCTCAGAGCGCGATGTCGTGCGACGAGTAGTTGTGCTGAAACGCGACCCCGCCGCGGTCAAAGTCGGTGACGTGCTTAGTGAACTACGCGCCGTTATCAATTGTGATGAGACTCCCCATCAAGCTCTGGAGCGCATGGAGTTGCATAACACGCGACATTTACCGGTGGTTGATGGCGAACGCTGGGTTGGGATGTTGTCGATGCGCGACTTGATGCGCGTCGAAATCGGCGAGCAAGGCGACGAAATCAAACTGCTTCATGAGTATATTCAGCATTAGCAACGGAAGAGGAGACGCGGGGACGCGGGGAAGACGAACCTGGTATGCGAAGTAAGAAGTTCCGCACACATTTACTAAGCCTTAGGTTTCTCCGTGTCCCCGGTTCCCCCTCTCCCCGTGTCCCTCCTTCTCCTTTTCCCCTCTTCACCCTGGTGCTTGCGCTTGCGGTCCTTGCGTGCGGTCATCCACCTCCAGGGCGTGGCGCCGGCGAGATTGAATCTTCTTCACCTTCATCATCTGCCCAGAACTCCGTCAGCTTTCGCGTCGAAACCGTTATTGGACACTTGCAAGTACCGTGGTCCATTGCCTGGGCGCCGGATGGCCGGATGTTTTTCACAGAGCGCACCGGCCGCGTGCAAACATTTCAGAACGGCAAGGCAACGGTCCTGTTCACTGTTCCGGATGTAGCGCCATCCGGCGAAGGTGGTCTTGAGAGTCTTGCGCTCCACCCCCAGTTCGCTGACAACCACTTCATTTATCTTGCTTACGTTTACGAAGCTGACAATCAATACGTGCGTGTCGTTCGTTATCGCGAAGCAAGTACGGGGCTGACCGAACGCAAGATCATTATTGAAAAGATTCCGGCAGCACAGTTCCACGCCGGCTGTCGACTGCGTTTTGGACCAGACGGCAAACTCTATATCACTACGGGCGATGCCACGCGTCGCGACCTGGCCCAGCGACTGGATTCGCTTGCCGGCAAAACTTTGCGACTGAACGATGATGGTAGCGTTCCCTCGGATAATCCGTTTGCCGGTAGAAAAGACGCGCGGCCGGAGATATGGTCCTACGGTCATCGCAACGGGCAGGGAATCGACTTCCAACCCGGCACCAACTTACTCTTCGAGACTGAACATGGCCCAAGTGGTTTTGATGGCCCCGGCGGTGGCGATGAGATGAACCTGGTAGAGAAAGGAAAAAACTACGGTTGGCCCACGATACATCACACGGAGACGCGAGCAGGGATGGAAGCGCCACTGCTGGAATACACTCCTGCCTGTGCGCCCGCCAGCGGCATGTTTTATCGCGGCTCAGCATTTCCTGACTTTCGGGGCAATTTCTTTTTCGGGTGTTTACGCGGCGCACGAATCATTCGCGTGATACTGGATGGACGCCGCGTGGTTAGTCAGGAGAATTTGTTGGAAGGGAAGTATGGCCGCATTCGCGATATCGCCGAAGGTCCCGACAGCTACTTGTACTTTTCAACCTCTAACACCGACGGCCGCGGCACTGCGGCGGCTGACGACGATCGCATCCTGCGACTCGTGCCAGTTAAGTAAACTATGACTGCACAAAAGCCTGCGAGTGTTCGCGAACAGGTCTCGGAAACGGAATGGCAGGGGCGTGTCGATTTGGCTGCTGCCTACCGACTGGTTGCGCTATACGGCTGGGACGATTTGATCTTTACACATTTATCCCTCCGTGTGCCCGGACCAGAACATCACTTCCTGATCAATCCATACGGGATGATGTTTGAAGAAATCACCGCTTCTAGTTTGGTGAAAATCGATTTGCAGGGCGAGAAGGTTTCCCCGTCACCTTACTTCGTGAATCCGGCAGGCTTCATCATTCATAGCGCAGTCCATGCGGCACGTGAAGATGCGCTCTGTGTGATTCACCTGCACACGCAACACGGCATCGCGGTGTCAGCGCAAAAGGCGGGCTTGCTTCCTCTCTCGCAGCAGTCGTTGCTGGCACTTGCATCGCTTGCGTATCACGACTACGAAGGCTTGGCGCTCAACACCGATGAGAAACAGCGACTAGTTGATGACCTCGGCGATCGACAAGCCATGATTCTCCGCAACCACGGGTTGCTAACGGTTGGTAAAGATCCTGCTGAAGCATTTCTCTCAATGTACATTCTTGAATCAGCGTGTCGCATCCAGATCCTGTCGCAGTCGGGCGGCGGAGAGTTATCGCCTGTGCCGCAGGCAATTTTGCGAAAGGTTGCGACGCAGCAAGACGCTGTAACGCTCGGGCAGGGAGCGCAACTCACCTGGCCGGGGCTGCTTCGTAAACTCGAACGGTTGGACGGAGGATATAAGGAGTAAGAGCCAGAAGGCAGAAGGCAGAAAGCAGAAGGCAGAAGGCAGAAAGCAGAAAGTAGAAAGCAGAAAGCAGAAAGCAGAAAGCAGAAAGCAGAAAGACTCTATCTTCCCGACTCTGAATTCTGACTCCTGAATTCTGACTCCTGAATTCTGCTTTTATCTTTTCTGCGCGAGAATCGCTGTCTTGCTCCAGCCGATGATTTGCAACGGTGGAAAGCGATATTCGTGGACGATGCGGAAATGTTTTTCAGTTTCGCCGAGGATCAGTTTGCGCGGATGACTATTGAAGCGGAACAGGATCTCCAAAACAGTAGTCGCTATTGATGCCCGGCAAGGGATGTGAAGTAGGTGTCCTCCCGGCGCCAGCACGCGCGACAGTTCAGTCATCCCCTCACCCAGTGGAACATATTCTAAAGCGCCACTCGTTACCACCAGATCGAGGGAGTCGTTCGCAAAAGGCAGTGACAGAAGATTTCCTTCCGTGAACGTGACCGCCTGCCGTCGTCCCTCACTCTCATTGACCGCTTTCTCGGCCGCGCTCAAGGATGTAGTCGACAAATCCAGCGCGGTGATATCGACGGGGACCTTTAAGTTTCGCATCAGCGCCAGCGTTAGCAAGCCCGTGCCGCAACCGGCGTCCAGGATTCTTGCCCCGGCCGATACGGGCAATGGATGACGTTCAAAATACTGATCTAATGACTTTCCGTAACCATTCAGCTTGAACGTGACATCATAAGCGGCAGCGATTTTGTCGTAATAAGAACCGGCTGGAGCCTCGTTCTTAGTTGCTGTCAGTACATATTCCATATTTCTGTCTTAAAGGCCCGACTGTGCTGGGTGGCTAAGAATAATGAAAGGCGCGACATTGTAGCCTTCATTGGCGTTTTACTCAACATTTCAGCGTCGCGGTTTATCCAACGTTCGAAAAAGATGCAAGTCCGCCTTCCCCCTTCAGCACAGGCAATTAAGATGCGAAAACGAAGAAATTTTTGCGGCGTTGCAAGAAAATTTTTGCCGGGGCGTTCTTCAGACGGGTTAACAGGCAAATTTCTTGTTTGCGGCAGGAGGAAAAATGAAAAAGTCACTATTACTTGCCGGCTATTGCGCCGTCACGTTGCTCCTGGTGAGTTCGCTCGGCTGTTCTTACGTACGAGCCCAAAACAGTAAAAAGGCCACGGCTTATCGCTTACCTCCCGAATATGAGCGCGGTTTCGATGTCGAGATACTTGTGAACGGGCAGACCCGCCAGGAATATGCAGCTCGCGGTACCACGTACATTGAGGCCATAGCCGGTGCTGAATATGAGGTTCGCGTCCGCAACCCCCAACCGTATCGCGTTGCCGTGGCGCTGGCAGTTGATGGTCTAAACACGATAGACGCACGCCATACGTCAGCATGGAACGCGAGCAAATGGGTGATCGAACCTTACGGAACTATCACCATAGCCGGTTGGCAAATGAGTTCGGAACGCGCGCGCCATTTTTATTTCACTTCGGAACGCGATTCGTACGGTGCAAAACTCGGACAAACTGCTAACCTCGGTATCATCACCGCAGTCTTTTTCCGCGAGCGTCAGCCTTACCCGGTGACCATCACTCCGCGCCCGCGCTATGAAGAGGATCGTGGCGCGGGAGCCGAAACCCGCAAGAAGGTTGATTCGGGTGAAGCTGCTGACAACAAGTCTGCGCAGGCGGCTCCGATGCGTTCGGAACCTACTGAAAGAGATGACGAATATGCTGCAACTGGAATCGGTCGTTCGGTCTACCACGATGTTCGTTGGGTGAACATGGATCTTGATTCACGGTCAGTCGGTTCGGTCACTCTCCGGTATGAGTACTATCCTGCGTTGGTGAGATTAGGAGTCTTGCCGCGTGGTTATTATCCATATCCCGATCCTCTACCGCGACGCGAGTCGTCACGAGGATTTGAGGACCGGAGATTTAGTCCGGAACCGTGAAAAGACAGAAGTCAGAAGACAGAAGTCAGAAGGTAGAAGGCAGAGATCAGAAATCAGACGTCAGAGATCAGTCGAATCAAAGACCAAAGACCAAAGACCAAAGACCAAAGACCAAAGACCAAAGACCAAAGACCAATAGAGCCTATCGTCTCGTCAGATCGGGTGTGTAGAGTTGTTTGTACACCCGGTAGTTGTTCATCACCTTCTGAACGTAGGCCTTGGTCTCCTCAAAGCCAACCTCAGAAGCAAACACCCCCGGGTCTTTCTGTTTCGCGCGGCGCACCCAACGGGCCACGTTGTCCTCACCGCCGTTGTATGAAGCCGCCACCGCTTCAGGCAGATTCGGAAACATTTCAAACAACTCAGCCAGGTACTCGCTTCCTAGCCTTATCGACATCTCTGGTTGGTAGAGTTGAGATTCCTGGACAGTCTTCATGCCTGCGTTAGTCGCATATTTCTGCGCGGCATCGATCGTCAACTGAAGCAGACCCCGCGCACCTGCGGGAGATTTCGCGAGCGGCTTGAAAACACTTTCCTGGCGAATCAGCGCCAACAGAAAACGTGGATCAAGTTTCCGTGAACGCGCCGAAGACAAAATTGCTTGACGATATGGCGCTGGATATTTATCGACAACGTCATCTGCCTGCGCCTTGTTTCGTTCTGTTCGCTCTTCAACAATCGAGCGCCGTTGACTATCGCCCATGTTTGACATGCGATCGGTCGCCAGCCACCCGTAGTAAGAATCAATTCCTCCCGGCACAGTGGAGTAGGCACTGAAGGCGGCGTCCCGATTTCCAGCGCGTTCTAAACTGTAACCTTTCAGATAAGTTACTTCGGCGGGACTCGTCGCCACGCCCTTTTGAAAGGTTCGCCGACTTAGTTCGTCGGCAACCGTCACGGCGCGTTTCCAATTACTCTCCGAGATTTCAAGTCGCAACTGGCCAAAGATTGCGTTCGTTTCAGTAACTGTTCCTGCGAATTGTTGCCGCGTGCGCGCTACCCAACTCCGTGCATCCTGTAACCGGCCGGCTTCGCGCAGCGTGTCGATCGCATTCAGGTGCGCGGTTTCAACTCTTTCGCCGTTCGGGTAACGGTTGATGTATTCAATGTAACGATCCGCGGCATCAGACGTTTTGCCCATCCGCAGCAACGCGGCTGCGCTGAAGTTCAAGCCTTCACGGCCTTCAAGGGTATTGGGATAACTGCGCGCGAGGCGGTCATAAGCATCATAAGACTCACTATAACGACGTCCCTGAAAATACGAGCGACCAATCCCGAGCAGTGCTTGAGCAACACGAGGATCCTGAGGGTAATAATTGATAAAAGCTTGCCAGTGTTCCCTAGCTTCATCAAAGGCCCGGTTGCCATGATAAATCGACGCGCGCCGCAAGTGTTCTTCGGGACTCAGCCGCGTCATAACACCTTTGGCGTTGCGTGCCTCGCGATCCTGTTTACGAACGGTGGCCAAACTCGCGTCGCTGGCTTGTACGGCGAAGCTCGTCGTCACAATTCGATTTGCGGAACTCGCTAGCTGCGGAGCAACCAGTGCTCCAATAGCGAATGCCAGCAACCAAACGCGCCAGTTGCGTCCTGCTTCCCATGCTTTATCCATCGCTAACTTCATTCAGAAAAATTCCTTACTAATCATTCCGTCGGGGCTTGGATGATTTCAAAGCTGGAAACGATTTCCGCGGTTGGTTTCAATGTCGCGGCAACGCTGCAATATTTCTGTTCCGACAATTCGATCGCCTGCGCAACGGACCGTGGAGAGATATCATGACCGGTCACAATATGATGAAGCTGCATTCGCTTATAACTCCGCGGATGTTCATCTCGGCGTTCACCCTCGATCTCGACGCGGTAGTCAGTAACTCTTTCACGCTTTTTGCGGAGAATTGAAACAACATCCACGCCGGCGCAAGAACCCAGGGCCAACAACAAAAGCTCCATCGGGCTGGCGGCTGAGTTTCGCTCACGATCTGTATCCATAAGAATCTCGTGACCGGATGGTGTTGTTCCGGAGAACAGCTCCTCGCCCGTCATCCGAACAACCGCTTTAGGATTCTTTCTACTCATTACGTTGAAACCTCCCGGCAAGAATAGCACACGGGAAGTTTCAAAAAGCTGAGTAAAAACCTGCGTTTAAAGCAGTCTTTGATCAATTCGCAACAAAAGTAAGACGAAATGATGGCGAACGAACATCTGGCACGTCAGTTGTAGACGCACCCTTGGGGGCGCGAAAGCGTTTTGTTTTGAGACTCTAAGACCACGCAGTCGCGTTACTGAAGTTTCCAAAAACGCTTCGCAAGAATTTCCGGTTCTAAGGAGGAGTAAGATGGTAGCAATCAGGAGAAAGTTTCTGGCGCTGTTAGCCCTGGTGGTGGTTTCGGCAGGCGCTTCCGTTACACAGGCGCAGCGCCAAACCACCTATCGAGGCACGTACAGTTCAGTGCGTCAGTTAATTCTGCGTATCGAGAACCGTAGCGACGTCTTTAACAACACGCTCAACGCCCAGAATCGCAACTACCAAACGACAGACTTAGTGACGTTGAGTCAAAATCTCAATGTCGCGGTTAATCAATTGCGCGTTCACTTTGACCAACGACAATCGACAAGGGCCGAAGTGCAGGAAGTTCTTAATCGGGCTGCGCAGATTGATCGATTAATAAATGATAGAAGCTTTCGGGGCCAGGGAATTGTTCGAACGTGGAGCACACTGCGGGCCGATCTGGACCGGCTAGCAACTGCATACCGGCTGACTTGGCCTACGGTTATTTCAACTTATCCGAACCCAAGCGACAATTATCCGGGTTCCAGTTACGGTGGTTTGAGGGGAACCTACCGTCTCGATTCGAGCCGCAGTGACAACGCTGCTACGGCTGCGGACCGAGCCGTTCAGTCGGTATCGTGGCGTGATCGCGATCGGCTTCGCAATCAACTTCTGGCACGTTTGGAATCGCCAGATCAAATTGCGATCGACCTACGCGGCAGGGAAGTCACGCTAGCGTCATCGCGTGCGCCGCAGATTACGTTTTCAGCGGACGGCATTGAGCGAGTTGAAACGACGAGCTCGGGCCGCACAATTCGTGCGCGTGCCTCGTTGAGCGGTGATCGTTTGACGGTCAGTTCGGTTGGTGATCGTGACAACGAATTCAATGTCACTTTCGATCCGATTGAGAATGGTCGCAGGCTTAACGTGACCCGACGTGTTTATGTGCAAGGTCTTTCGAATCCGGTGACGGTTCAAAGTACCTATGACCGCACTTCGGACGTTGCGCGTTTTGACATAACTAATGGTTCAACCTATCCGGATAACTATCCCGCTCAGAATCAGGACTTCATCCTGGCGAATGGCGAGCGAGTTATCGCCGTGATGGATAATGACTTGTCGACGGCAACGGCGCGCGAAGGCGATCGCTTTACTGCAACCGTGCGGCAGCCGTTTCAATACGAAGGCGCCGTTATTGAGGGTCACGTAACCAGCGTTGAACGCAGTGGCCGTATTTCAGGTCGCTCGCAGATGACCCTGAACTTCGACACCATTCGTTTGCGCGATGGTAGAAGTTTCAGGTTCGGTGGCTTGCTGGAATCAGTAAGAAACACAGAAGGTGATATCGTCCGCGTAGATAACGAAGGAGCAGTGCGTGACGATAATCAGACCAACAAGACTGTGCAACGAACTGCTATTGGTACCGCAGTGGGCGCCATCATTGGTGCGATTGCGGGTGGCGGCAAGGGAGCGGCTATTGGCGCGATCGTAGGCGCTGGTGGTGGGGCTGGATCGGTTTATGTTCAGGGTCGTGACGATCTGGATCTTCGTCGCGGTAGTGAGCTGACCATCCAGGCGACAGCACCTCGCTAATCGTTACCTAAAACCTAACCAACCGGGCCGGTGAGAATAATCTTGCCGGCCCTTCCTTTTCGGTTTAAAGCTTGTGTTAGTATTCGCGACCAAGGGCTCATCGGTATTTGAGATAAGCCAGAGGTAACTCCCTTTAAAGGAGGTCGCAAATGTCCAAAGTATTGGTCGTCGATGACGATGATACTGTTCGAGAAACCCTCTGGGAACTCCTATCAGAAGACCACTCTTGTGAGACCGCCGAAACCGCCGAGCAGGCACTCACGCTGCTGGACGTAGCTTCTTACGATCTGGTCTTGACTGACCTTTCCATGCCGGGGCTTAGCGGTGCCGAGCTTCTCAAACGTATCCGTGAAACCTACCCGAACACACGCGTGATCATTGTCTCGGGGATGGGCGATAAAGATCGGGCCCAGAGTTTGATTGAGCAGGGTGCGTTCGATGTGCTGTTCAAGCCGTTCACGCTCGATGGCGTGGAGCAAACGGTGAAGCGAGCATTAGGCGTTCGTTAGTGCGTGTAAGAAACTACGCGGCCACCCCAGCAAGGCTGGGGCGTTTTGGAGCGGGTTCAACCACCGTGAGGGCGGCAGGTTGTGATGTCGTCTCACCGGCGGCGAGCGCTGCAACAGGTTCACGGCGTTTGCACATTTCTCTAGCGAGTTCGGTGATGCGTTCTGCGCGGAAGGGTTTTGTTACCACCCAATCCACGCGGGCGGCGCGCTGCTCTTCGGAGCCCACAGCCTCGCCCCAACCGGTGACCACCGCAATAGGAATGGTCTCATTCTGTTGCCGGATTGCGTTCGCCAGTTCCCATCCGCTCATTCCCGGCATGCCGACGTCAGTAAACATTCCATCAAACTCTTGTACCGCGAATAGATTCAGTGCTTCACGGGCGCCGGGCGCCATGTAAACGCGGCAACCCTCGCTCTCGAGCACATCACGCAGCAGTTCGCGTACGGCTTGTTCGTCGTCGACGATTAGTATGTTTGGCTGGGAGCCATCATGCGCTCTCAGGCGGGGACTAAATTCGCTGGCGTCTGGCTGGGTGACAACTTCGATCGGAAGAGCTTCTTCGTTGATAAAGGCGATGGGCAGGCTGATCTTGAATTCTGTGCCCATGCCAACTTCCGACTCAACTTCCACCGAGCCTTCATGTCGTCGAATGATACCGAAACTCACTGCCAGGCCGAGACCCATGCCGGCCTTGCCTTTGGTAGTAAAGAATGGATCGAAAATTCGTGACTTCACTTCCGGCGCCATGCCCGAACCGGTATCGCCAACCGAGATGACAACCGAATCACCATCGTCTTCCGCAGCCAGCGTCAGACTGCCGCCGTTGGGCATAGCGTCCACCGCGTTGAAGACCATATTGACGAGTACTTCGCGCAATTCTGACTCGTCGCCCATCACGCGGGCCTTCGAATGAATCTGAAGGTCGAGACTGATCTGAACGTTCGCGGCCTCGGCGCGATCTTTCCAGCGTGGTCGGGTGATTTCACTGACGTCGAGCAGAATCTGATCGATCGAGACAGGCTCGAAATCGTGGTCGCGTCGTTGACGTGCGAAGTCCTGAATTCGCTTCACCGTCTTAGCGCCGTCTTCAGCCGTCTTGATAATGATGTTTAGGCCACGTCGAATTTTTTCGGGATCGTCGGTGCGCAGGATCAGCTGGGCACGACCCAGGATTCCAGCCAGCGTGTTGTTAAAATCGTGAGCAACGCCGGACGCCAGCTCTCCCAGCGCCGAGAGTTTTTCCATCTGGGAAAACTGTTCGCGGATGCGTTCCTGTTCGGCAATGTAATGGGAAAGCTCTTCGACGTGTCGCTCTGCCTGCTCAGCCTGTAGCGCAGAAGCTTCGATGTTCTTGAGGTACGTGCGATACGTAAAGAACACGATGGCGATAATCGGCAACGTGATGATGAGCGCGTAGAACCCGAACATCAACATCAGTTTGGCGATCACTGCCGCCGCTGAGGCGCCGGCAAAGTAGGTGATTGAGGTCCAGAGATAATGTTTTTTCCAGGTTTGCCAGATTGGACCGCTGGCCTTGAGAGCACCCAGCACCGCCACAATGCCGGAGTTTGCTGCGTACTGGATTAATGCCATTACGGCAACGGCGGTCAGGAACTTCGCGGTGATCGTTGAGGTCTTGAGAGCAACCGGATCACCAAAAAACATTTTCACCGAGTAACTGGTGATGCATGTTGCCCAGGCGGCGCTCGACCAGTTGAAGAAAACTGTCGACCACTTGCGGCAGTAACCGCTGCGCATTGAAGAGAGAAATGCTTCCGTTGCGGCCATCAGGATGGCGGCCTCACATCCGTAAAGCAGCAGAGTAAGGAAGATAAAAATGTCGGAAACTGAAATCCAGGAACCAAACTTAGGGATCTTGATAGTAACGCGCGAACTAAGGATCCCGGTGATTATCGCAACTATACCTAACTTGACGTCGACGATCCGGAGATCAAGCCGGACGATCGCCAGCAGGTAGATCAATCCGCCAGTCACGACCGTGGTCCAAAGATACGGTCTAACTAGTCGATTGCTCTCAAGTTGGGATGCGAGTTGCATGACAGTTTGTCATTGCGCCTGGCTTGGTGATTTAAGCCGGCAGAAGGTCATCCCAGGCAGGATCCTGATCCTGGGGATGAGTGGAAGAGGAATAGGACGCCGGACCGCCCGTGCTCATTTGTGGAGGAAAAACTTTTGCGAGCACTGCTCGCATTTTTACCTGATTCAGCAAAGTCTCCAGGTAATAACGGAACTGGTGAAGTAACGTCTCAAACTGACGTTGGGGCATTCCTATGAGATTGACTCTTTCGCAAAAACTCTCAAACTGTGGCCAGTCGGAATACATCAGGCACTCAAGACTTTCACTGCGAAACTTCTCCAGACCAGCGGAGAGGTTTTTGCGCGCACCGGCATAATCCCTCAGGCACGCTTCAGTGAGATGCAGCAGCGCAGTCAGCTCAGTGCAAAGTCGGAGCGACTGGCGGAACCGCACATCGGCATTATTAAATAAACGCGCACCGACTAATTCTGCGTCGAACACCAGAGCCAGCGTAATCGTTGACTGTTGCAGGCAGTTCGTTAGAACGTCGTGTGCGCGGTAAAGCTTGGGGATTACTGTGTCGACCGGCTTGTTCGTGACCGCTGTGTCTTCAGATTCGAACACTCGCACCAAATCATGGCTGACTGCGAAGGTGATACCATTAAGAGTATCGATAAGCTTGTCTCTCATTAGCGGACTGTTAAGCGCCTCAGCGCGGATATAGTCGACTAATGTCCAGGCTTCATTGCGAATGGCGTGAAGCGTGCGAAAGGTCTCTTCGGCTTCCTCGACTTTGTGCAGGTGATTTCCAACTTCAGCGAGGCGCTCGAGCAGTCGCAGCAGGTCGGTAAACACAGCGTCGACTACGTGTCGTACTCGCTGCGGCTCAATCTGATTTACAACTCGATGAAGTTCAACCCGCGTCTGGACGTGATCTTGAACCTGTGCATGCGAAGTTGTCGCGCCCTTTTTCTTACTCCCCTTCGAGGCCTTGTTTGAGATATTTTGTAGCATGTCCGCACGTTACCTTTTTGTCATTTGAGGAAGACCGTGTCAAACACCGTCCGGAAGTTGTATCCCAGGTCCTGGTAAAACTTTCGGGCGTCCTCGTTCTCATCGTTAACAAACAAGCAAATCGACTTGGTCCGCCACAGCAACATGCGCGCTAGTTGCGACATGCAGCGTCTGCCATAACCCTGACGGCGGGTTTCCGGGTTGACCCAAACGCCTTCAATGCAAGTGGTCTCCGGTGTTTCAGCTACGACTTCAGCCTTGAACTGAAGTTTTCCGTCTTCAATCAGGATCCAGGTGCGGCCCTGTTCAATGCGACGTTTGTAGCGTTCCACGAAACCGACCGGGTCAACATCGCGTGGGTCGACACCGCTTTCGCTTTTTGCCAACTCGGCATGAACCGGAATCAACAGATCCAGGTCTCGTTCATTCGCGAGTCGGATATTGGTAATCTGCGAAACCTCAATTGGCCAGCGCAGCTCGAGCAGCAATTCGCGGCACGCGCGACGCATTTCTTGTCCGGCGGCGGCGTAATAGCCCCAGAACTTATCAATGCGGTTTTGCTCGCCCATGATCATGTGGACCTTTTCGCAGCGTTGGGCCAAACCGGCAAACGCTTGCAGGGCCTCATCACTCGTCGTTTCAACCAACGTCGCGTGACCGATTAGGGCGACACCTTCAAGAGCACCACTATAGTTCCGGTAGCCGTAGAAGGTTCCGCGGTTAAGAGGACTCTGGATGCCGTTGTCACGAATCATTCCAGACATGTATGCGGTATAGACCGGGCGCGCTTCGAGGAAGGTAAGCACTTCGGTGTAGTCTGAATCCTTCAGGGACTCGAGTCTGCCGTCGGCTTCCATCATCGCCAAGCTTTGCGCAGCGTTCTTAGTTGTAAGGAGTGAACTTTGCATGATGATTTTTAATGGGGAATCAGTCAGTCAGTCAGTCAGAGTTATTCTTCAGAATCGGTATCCATGCAAGCGGTGTCGTCGCCGTAGTCCGTGCCATCCGCAATCAGCACGCTGTCGGAGATGAGGACGCCGTCGCTAATCAATACGCCGTCACCGATGAGTACGCCGTCAGAGACGAGAACTCCATCGCTGATCAGAACGCCAGCCGGTAAAAACGGAGGACCATTACCGAGAAGCGAACCGTCGCTATTGGTTATGACGTCAGAGATAAGCACGCCGCTGGAAAGTATTTCTGAATCCGAGATGAGGACGCCGTCGCTTATCAACGTGCCATCAGAGATCAATACGCCCAGCGAATAAATACGCTGATATTTGTTAATCAGCGCGGAACCTTTTCCGTAACCTTGACTAATCATCAAACCTTGTGACCACTGGAAGGTAACTCCGCTAACTGTCGAGTAAGGTGATGGCGCAGCGCCGGTCAATAGCGGCGCGCCCAACGGAGTGGAACTGGTCAGGTCAGTTCTTACGAGTTTCGCCAGCTTGATCGCACCCACAACGTTTAACGCACCGGCGCCTTGCTCCAACAGGTTGGCATTAGGAAGTTGCTGGGCCGTGTAGGCGAGAATCATCTTCACCATGCCCGGCGTCAAGTTCGGATTTGCCTGAAGCAATAGTGCGGCTGCACCGGCAACTACAGGAGCTGAGACCGACGTACCACTGAGGTACATCATCTTTTGCGAGTTGTAAATGCCCAACCCGGTATCCAGAGAGGGCTGCATTTGAAGGATCTTATTGTTCGGCGACTCGGCAAAGATAAGCTTGTTGCCGGGCGCTACGAGGTCTGGCTTAATAATGTTGTCGTAGTGACGTCCACCGTTGGTGTCCGACCAGAAACTGCGGGTTGGACCATGCGAACTAAAGCTCGCCATGGCGTCGTCCATACGGTTGTTGGTGCCGAAACTGTTAGAAGCTCCTACCGTAATGACGGAAGGCTCATTACCTGGTGAGTGAATGGTGCCATAGATTTTTCGACCGAAGCTGTCTTTGCCGTCGTTACCGGCGGCTGCCACAACCACGATGCCGGCGTTTACCAGTTTACGTGCGGCCAAGCAAAGTGGATCGTACTGGTACGAAGTAAGCGCGGGAGCGCCAAGGCTCATATTCACAACACGAATGTTGTAGGCAGCAGCGTTGTTGTAAACCCAATCAAGCGCTGCTAGCACGGTAGACATCGAGCTCTTGCCCTGTTGATTCAAAACGCGCAGGTTGATCAAACTCGAGTTGTACGCCACACCGGTGTATTTACTGCCATACATCTCATCGAGGCCGCCAGCCGCTGAGGCTACGTGAGTTCCGTGCCCGTAGGGATCGTCAGTGCGGTTTTCACCGGTGAAATCCTTACTGAACACAACGCGTGGATATAGAGTTTTGTGCGCCGTGTAGATACCTGAATCGAGAATCGCGATACCAATACCCGTTCCATCCAACGTGTAAGGGTCGCCATTAGCGGTTGTTTGTGAGCGAGATTCGTAAACGCCAGTGGTAGTAGTCACATGGCCCGTCGGCATGAGGTCCTCATCTTCAGTGATGTACTGAACCTCATCCAGGGCAGCAATTTCGTCCAGCCGGTTCGCGGGAATTTCAATCCAGGATGAATTGAAACTCGCGAAGGACCGGTTGTGCCGACCGTTGCGCTTAGCCAATATGTCGGTGAGCTTACTGCTCATCGGTCCATTCAACTGGACGATGACGCTGGCCCTATCGTGGTCGGCTCCCTGGCGATTTGCTCGCTGCCGGAGGTGACGCTCGATCTTATCGACGCGTTTGTTGTTTCTGTTTTTGTCTTTTGCCGCGGCTCGGCCACTGTCCACGGGGACAATGCCGAAGAGGGAGGCGATCAACGCCATGCTCACGGTGAATATTAGGATGGAGGACTTTAGCTTTTTCATGATTCTCGTTTTCTACGTTTTCAAGTAAATAAACCAGCTGGGAATACATTCCCGGCGCAACCCTTTTGGCAACCCCCGTGCCAGCCCCTCCCGGGGCGGTAAATGAAGAAATAATTAACTTTTCCCGCCTTGTTGGAAAATTTGCCATCGTTCAATCAGGCAGTCAGGCAGGTCAGGCTGATGGATTGGCTAGTTCAATTTGATAGGATTGCCCCGTGACCCTAGGAAAACTACCCGAGGAAATTGAGAGCTATCGCGACCGGCTTTGGCGGCGCGAGCCGGAGTCGCGCGTTGAGGATGTGCTGGAGGCAGAACGGTTCATCGCAAATGTCGGCTTCTGTTCAGCAATGACAGATGCGCGGCGCCCCGGTCCCTCCTTATATATGGCCGTTTGTGGAAGACGTGATGCGCATATGCCTCGCAACGTCCAGAAAGATCCAGAAAGTAGGTTGACCTGGTACATCAAGGACGAACTGGCGCGTCGGGGTCGGGTCTATTACGGCAAGCTGCGCGGTAATCGCTCCGTCTTTATTGCGCCCGCGTTGATTTCAAGTTTTAACGCGGTGTTTGGAGTGGAGCGACGGCAGGAGAAGACTCGTTTGTCTGGAGCTGCCCAAAGGGTCCTGAAAGTCTTGCGCAAGGAATGGGAAATGGGTACGGCTGACCTGCGCGAGGCGAGCGGCATTAAGCACCGCACCGATTTTAATAGGGCCATTGAAGAACTCCAGCGAACGTTGAAAGTTCTGCCATCGGAAATCGTTTACGTGCCGAAGTTCACCTACATCTGGTCGCTCGCTGAAGGCCGGTTTGCGGATGAATTGACCAAAGTGACGCCGCGAGAAACAGCATTAATGGAGATTGCCCGAGCTTACTTATTAGGAGCGGGAATGACTTTACGCGGCGAGCTCGCCCGCGTGACAGGCTTATCAAATCCTGACGCAGGCCTTGGCAATTGGGCGTTGGTTGATGAGGGATTTGCAGTGCGCCGTGCGCAGGGGGTGTACCAACTGAATCGCGTCAGTTCTACGGCTGGCGCCGGGCTGTGACTATTCCTTTGCGTGGTCCAATCGGCCGCCGCTCAGTAGCGGCGTTCGTTCTACTTCTTTCAAAGCCTCACGTTCTAAAGTTGCCATTTCAAGCGCCAGCGGGAAGTGTTCCTGAGAAGTGGCCAGCCTTCGCAGCATAGCGTCAGTCTCAGTTTGACTAAGTTCGCGGTTGGCTGCGGCCTCAATGGTTTGCAGACGAGCTTTGGACTCAGCCAACCGCCGCGCCGCCTCTTTCCGCAGGTTCTCGCTGCGCTCACGATCGGAAACCAGATCGGCAATTAAATCCGTGGTGTCGACGCCCCGAATGCTGCGCGTACGGTTGATTTGTCGTTCAATCCTCAATATTTCATTTCTGGCGCGGCCAATAATTCGCGTCGCCGTTAGCCGCGCGGCCAGGGTTTCGCAATACGCGTCGGCCAGCAGCGGGTTCTTTTGCTTCATTTCTTTCCAGATCCGGCGCTCTTCAGAGCTCAACTCCGCGGCAAACCAATGAACCTCCGACGCCGTGATTCCATCTGCGGCCAGACGATCCCGCAACCCGCCGTACCAGTGGCGCCGGTAGAAGAAAAACGCGATCAACATAAGTAAGCCGACAACTAAACCCACTCCCATGGAAACAAAGGAGAGAAGCAGAAAGATCGCCGCGGTCTCGGTGCTTCCTGACATTAAGAACAACACCAGGAAGATAATGGGAACGGGCACCGTGGCGATGACGAAGCCCAGCCACGGAGCCAAACTAAGGAGTCGAGCTTTTCTTTGGTCAACCGAATTCAGTTTTCCCGGTATCTTTTCGAGCATTGTTTTGGGCGCTCAAGTTCTAAATACGACAGATCTTAGCTGTTAGTTACAACGCGCACCAGCAGACGTGGCTTACTGCCGATGAATTCCTCCATAACATTAACAAGCAGATATTTGTATAATGCGACTCAATCTGTTTGAGTCAACAGGAGTACATATGAGCCGAGTTCAAGGAAACAAGGCATTGGCGTTCATTGTTTCGAGTCTAGCCCTGGTTCTAGTGAGCGTCGGCTTGTCAGCACAAACTCCTGCCGATGGTGGTCCCGCAACCTCGTCCGGGAGTCCAGCGAGACCGGTAATCATTCCCTTAACAATCAAGGTCAAGGGGGAAGTGCCTGCCAGCGAGACGGAATTGCAAACGGTGGACCTGGTGGTCAGTGAAGACGGTGATCCGCAAAGCATCCTTTCGATAAGACCGATGGCTTCCACGCCGATCAATTTGATGGTGCTGATGCAGGACGACGTTATTCCGTCGATTGGATTGGAAGTCAAATCCTTAGCGGATTTCATTCGCAAATTGCCGCGGGGATCACGAGTGTCCACCGGCTATTTGCGCACTGGAAGTCTGTTTGTGAAGCAGAGGTTTACCACCGATCTAGAGAAGGCAGCGAAGTCGTTACGTGGCCCGGTGGGAGTCGCGAGTGTTGCGCCGTATAACCCCTACGTGGAAGTGATCGAAGCCGCGAAACGGTTCGATGCACAACCGGCAGGACGACGCGCAATTCTGTTGGTCTCAGATGGTTTGGATACTTCTCACGGAATCGAATCAAGTGGACCAACACAGAGCGTTGACTTGCAGCGAGCAATTACTGAAGCTCAACGACGCAGCATTGCGGTGTATTCGTTCTACGCGCCTGCGGCCCAGACATCCGGTGAAGGGCTTTTGGTTGGCAACGCACAGAGTTCTCTGAAACGTCTTTCGGATGAAACGGGAGGTCGCGCGTTTTTTCAGGGCTTTGGTGCCCCGGTTAGTTTCGATCCTTTTATTAGGGAGCTCGACGCGACACTTGAACGCCAAATCGCCTTGACCTACCTATCAACGCACCTGAATTCAGGGTTTCATCGTTTGAAGATAACTTCCTCAACGCCCGGCGTAGAAGTTCACTACCCCAGCGGTTACAAGCGGTGAGTTGCTAATGGACTGCGGTCGGTAATAGTGAACCGCGCCGATCAGTTGCAACGGCCCACCCATCAGCCAAACTGCCAATCATTCCGTGAAAATGAATCTCGCTGCCTGAAAGTACGACCAGCACGTCGCCGGCGTGATAGCGAGGATCTTCCAAACGAAACCGGATTACGGTTGCCTGCCCGTTAGTATTCTCGATCGTCTCATACTGAAACTCATCAGAGTCGACACAATATGTTTGCGAATTGTTAGCGGTTCTTTGCTCGTCTGGCACCTGATGCTCCTTAGCGCTGGTTTTGCTTTTCGTTCTCCAGCACGTTTGTTAAGCTGAGATTCGAACCACATTATTTATCAAGCGGCTGCAATCGGCAAAAGGTGCGGCTGTTTCTGGCTGGGGTAGGCAATGGATCTTGGTTACTTCATCGATCGCTTCGCAAAGAATCGCGACGTTTTTAGGGCGTTGCTGGCTGGCGTTAATGCTGAGCAGGCAAAATGGAAACCGGCCCCTGATAAATGGTCCATGATCGAGGTCGTAAACCACCTGTACGACGAAGAACGAGAAGATTTTCGGCAACGGTTAATGTTAGTTCTCGACGATCCGCAGACACCCTTTCCAGCTATCGATCCGCGCGGTTGGGTCACTTCAAGAAACTATTTGAGCAGGGACCTCGAAGAGTCGCTGCAGAACTTTCTGAACGAGCGCGACAGCTCCCTTGCCTGGCTAGCAACGTTGTCCGCACCAAAGTGGGACAACACAAACCAGGGCGCGAATCGACTGCTGGCGGCGGGAGACTTACTCGCGTCGTGGTTGGCCCATGATTTCTTACACATACGTCAACTGACTCGTTTGCACTGGCAATTTGTAGGCTCCATCTCAGAACCTTATCAAACGACTTATGGGGGTCCATGGAAGGAGACTTGAGCCGTGTGATCTAACAGCCCCCGGTCTTTCAATACGACTTTTGAGAGGAGCAGGAAATGAAACGCAGGTTTTTCCGGCAGCCCGGCGGTTTAGTAATTCTAATCATTGGCTTGTTGTTATTCAGTAGCTGTGAGGCGATTCATCAAGCTCACTCAAACGTGACGGGTGATCACAATCATGCTTCGTCAGCGCCGGCGGCTAATCCTGAGCCAGAAACACAAGAGTGGGCCAAACAACGATTGGCAAAGTCACCGCGCCACCAGGAGTGGGTGAAGGTGAAATACAGGCCTGCCGGTGCCACCGCCGACAGGGAAGTAAGCGCTTTCGTTGTCTACCCTGAAGCTAAAAAGAAAACTCCCGCGGTCGTTGTCATTCATGAAATCTTTGGCATGAGCGATTGGGTGCAAAGCTTGACAGACCAGTTAGCAGAAGCCGGCTACGTCGCAATCGCGCCGGATTTACTTTCGGGGATGGGCCCGAACGGCGGCGGCACAGACGCTCTGCGCGCGCAGGACAGCAATGCGGTTGGCAAAGCAATTCGAAGTCTGCCGCCAGATCAAATTACGGCAGACTTGAACGCGGTCGCGGACTACGTGACTAAATTGCCCGCGAGCAACGGTCAACTGGCAGTCACGGGGTACTGCTGGGGCGGTTCAGAGTCTTTCCGTTACGCGACTAACAATCCAAGACTGAAGGCTGCCTTTGTCTTCTACGGATCGGCGCCAATGAAAGAAGACGGCAAAACGATGGACACAGACGCACTCGGGCGAATCAAAGCGCCCGTTTATGGCTTTTACGCTGAAAATGACATGCGCATCAACGCAACACTGCCGGCCACAACCGAAGCCATGAAGTCGTTGAGCAAACTATTTGAGCCGGTGACTTACGCCGGTGCGGGCCACGGGTTCATGAGGGCCGGTGAGGCGCCGGCGCCGGCCGCGGATGCAGGTCAGAAAGCGCGCGATGATTATGCGGCGAACAAAAAAGCTCGCGACGATGCCTGGACCAGATGGAAGGGAATTCTCGCGAAGATCTAGAGTAGTACCGGTGAGCAGTGAGCAGTAAGCAGTCAAGGATTTTACGGCTCACCGGTCACCGTTCATTGTTAACAGCCAGGAAGCGAGAAATAAGGCGTATCGTTTCTTCGGGCTTTTCTTCCTGTGGAATATGGCCACACTCCTCGAGAATTTCGAAAGTAGAGTTAGGTATGGCGCGATGAAGTATATTGCCGACTTCGAGCGGTATCACTTTGTCCTGGCGTCCCCAGATGATTAACGTGGGCACCGTGATGGTGCCGAGTTTCTCGAGTAACTCATCGGCGTTTTCTGGGATGCATTGTTTGGCTGTTTGCAGAAACGCATACTTCCCGCCATCGCTTGCGAGCGGTTCAGCGTACGCTTTGATCTGTTCCGCCGTCACCTTTCTGGTGTTGTAGTAGCAGTAGCGCAAGGTCATGCGCGCGGCCAAACTGCTGGGCGCTCCATAAATCAGAACTGGACCAAGAAACGACCTCACCAACTTCAGATGCACCGGCACAAATCTTTTGTCCGCTGCACTGTCGATGAGGATCAGTCTGGCTAAGCGACCGGGCGACTCTTCGATCAGGCGCAGGGCCAGCAAAAGAGAGATGCCCCCACCGAGCGAATTACCTATCAACGTAAGGTTAGAGAGCGCTTCGTCGTTGATGAGTTGATAAATCTCATCGGTCTTGTTTTGAATTGAGTAATGAGTGTCGCGCGGCTTTGGTGATTTCCCGTTCCCCTTGAAGTCAACGAGAATCACTCGATTCGTTTTTGAGAGTGGTTCGATTAGATGGCGCCAACTGTAGAGACTCGCTCCAAGCCCGTGCAAGCACAGAATCGGATCACCCGCTCCGTAAGTTTCACGATACAAACGAACTGAAGAAAGATCCGATTTCATCTTCCTTTGTCTGATGACGAAGGTGAGGAGCTGGGGCGGCTAGTGGGGCTCGAACCCACGACCTCTTGATCCACAATCAAGCGTTCTAACCAACTGAACTATAGCCGCCATACGGCGCTGAAGATTTCATGCCCCCGGCAGGACTCGAACCTGCGGCCCTCTGCTTAGCTTCCAGCATCAAGTTTCCCTGACGGCCCATCGCAATGGGTTTGCTGGCTGGACTATACCTTGGACGTCGCAGTCCCGGCCCGTCTAGTCTCTGAGGAGCCTCTTCTGAATTTCACTTCAAAGAGTTTCCTGCGGATTACCCAATCCTCATGGGTTGTTACTCTCGCGAGTACCAGAGGCTCTAAGGGCGTCCCCGCATATGGGGCCGTCCACTTAGTGAGTTCTGAATTCGCTTCCTCACTAAGGCTCCAACAAGGCAGATGCTCTATCCGCTGAGCTACAGGGGCACATGCCTGAAGTCGGGATGTTAGCACGTCGCCGACGCTAACAGTAATCCGAGTTGCGGACAAAAAAACAGGAGATCGCCCGTGCGATCTCCTGTTATCGAAGTCAGTAACGATTACGCCGCTTGCGTTTGTTCCTGGGTTTCAGCAAAAACCCGGCGCCCGTTCAGAGCGTCGTCGATAATCTCACGAACAGCAGAAGTGTCGGGATTTACGTCCATCCGGTCGCAGGCGCGAAGGTGGCGCAAAATGCCCTCGGTAGCAATGTCTCTAGTCACACCATTCAGCTTCGAGTAACGTCGAGCTTGAATGTGGTCGATCCGAAGAATTCTCTCATCAAGTGGTAAATGTCGATCAAATGTCACGGTTAACTTTTATCCTCCAAAACCGCCGCAGCGGTCATTTTTATTGCACAATCTTAGATGCCCCACAGATTCCTGGGGATGCAGACGCGTTGCATTTCGGAACAATTTCCCGCCCTCAAAATGCGCCGTATCTGTTAGCAGTCACTTTCGGGGGTTGCGGAACGGAGGATTATAGACGAAGAGGATCCACTTGCCAAGAAATTTCTTTGGAGACGTGTCAGATTGTCACAAAACGCTTATAAGCACGGCATTATGTCCGCTTATTCCCTAACAAAAACGTAAGCGCCGCCCAGTGTTCACGAAAATGAACTCGGGCGGCGCTCGAAGTTTTCGATGGGGAACTTAGGTTACATTATTTCTTCGGTAGTACGGAATCCTTCATACCCTTGCCAACTCGGAATTTTAGGGTTGTTTTTGCTGGAATTTGAATAGTTTCGCCCGTTGCGGGGTTGCGACCTTCGCGCGCTTTTCGCTCCGACTTTACGAGCTTGCCAAACCCTGGCAGCACGAACTCGCCGTTGGATTTAACTTCGCTGGACGCTAGGTTATAGAGTTCGTCGAAAATCTCTTTAACCTGTGCCCGCTTCAGTCCATGCTTCTCAGCAAAGTGATTGAAAACTTCCGACTGCGTCATGCGCTTTCTGCCTGCTGCCGCTTTCGCCATAATCTGGTGTAAAACCTCCGATGAGACTTAATTGAAAAGCTTTTCAGCCCATCCTATATCACACTCAAACGCCAAAGTCTCGACAAAATGTCGGTTTTTCGCGCATTTTTCCAAAAATTCTCCTTGCGGCAGCTGTCTCTCTAAGTAGGAATCAGTATCAGTTTATCGACGATCAACAGTAAATCGTTGATGTTGGTCGGGGCGAGAGGGTTCAAACCTCCCGCCTGCCGGTTCCAAAGGAAGAGTTCGGCGCTTGCTGCGCTGGAATTCTGGTCACAAATCTCGCAGGGTGGTTGGACCGCAGCCGGGCCGTTACTTGGCGCAGTCGTCGGCTTGAGAGACCCACCTCAAGCATTGCTTTGGGCCTTGGTTGAGCAATATAGTTCGGACTCGTACGGTCGTCTGGAAAGAACCATAGGTAGCACTCGGGGTTGGTGTGCAACCCGCACTGAAGTGTGTGCTTCCGTCAACACCTTTTGTGACACGCTGCCCAACACGAACCTTCCGAGCGCCGTTCGCCCAAGTGAGCCGACGACGATGAGATCCGGCTCCCATTCGCTGGAGCGATTTAACAATTCATGTGCCGGCGAGCCGTTCGTAGCTTCGTGATTTACCTTCCAGCCAGGAAAGATTTGCTTTACGCGTTTGCTTCCGCGTTCAGCTAATTCTTCGGCCTCTTTGACAATCTGCGCTGCACGGGCGCGCGCTCGTTTGAGCGCCGGGGAGATCTGAAGCGGAACACTATCGTCAAGTGCTTCGTTATCTGACCGCGGAGGAAGCCACACTTCCGCGACTGAGACAACCAGCGCATCGACTTCGTTCGGCAGGCCGGCTCGTCTGAGATCATCAATTCCTTTGTCTGCGCTCTCCGAGCCATCATAAGCGATCAAAATTTTCATCAGTCTTATTTACCTTCCTCGAAAGAGTACCTCACCCCTGGACCCTCACCTGTTCACTACGTGCAGCACGACGGAGCCTTCTAAGTGCGCGGTAGATAATCTTGGCGTTCACTGTAACTGCCGAAATATCATCATTCCAAGGTGTAAGCGCCGCTTCAATTTGTGAATCACCGAAATGATCTAAAGGATATCCCGCCTTCCCGAACTCTCGCCGAATCTTCACAATTGCACGTTCTCGCCGCCGCGACTCGACAAACTGCTTTAATTTCGTGCCCAACATTACCTCTTTCCTTTCTCCGGCGTTGACTCCACCCCGCCAGCTAAGGGCCGCACTACTAAAACGGGACAAGGAGATTCTCTCAATACGCGGTCTGCATTTGATCCAAATAACGTTCCGAAACGGAAGCCCTGCCCATGTGCGCCAATACAAATGAGATCGATCTCCTGTTCGACAGCATAGGACACGATCTCCCGATAGGCGCGACCTTCACGTATAGAATGCGTCACCTCAGACCACAGGTGGGCCTCGCCCGGAACTGATTGATGGAGTTTCCTCGCCGCCTCGTGGTATGGGCCTTCGGCGGTTTGCGAAGTCCACGCGACGTCTTCATCCCTGGTTTTTGAGTTAGTTAAAACATGCAGCAAGTGCAGCTCCGACTGATATTCCTGAGCGAGCGAAAGTCCATAACGAAGTGCCGAATCCGAGTCGCTTGAGAAATCAGAGGCGACGAGCAGCTTCTTGAATTCGAAGTTGCCGATTGCGCCTGCCTGATGGTGACCCCCGTCAAAACGAGTGACCAGAACCGGGCAGGGAGCCGTGCGAGCAATTGACTCAGCAGTCGAACCTAGTAACGCGGCGGCGTAAGGCCGACGGCGTGAACTCATCACGATAAGATCAATGTCTAAGGTTTCAGCTTGTTGCTTTATCAACTCTGCCGGCCGACGGCTCTCAGTAACGATCAACTCCCAGGCGACGGGAACTGTGCGGCCAATCCCGGGATACGAGACGAAGGAGTGTTCGACGGCCCTGTTGATGGCGACGCGTATCGCCGCGACGCTCTCGGCGTCAATAGCCGATGGTTCTTCCACGCAAGTTAAGATGAAGAGGCTTGCGCCGTATGAGCGGGCCAACGCTATTGCATACCCTAGCCCTTCATCAGCCTCATGCGACTCAGCCACCGGACATAGAATTCGTTCAAAATTGACTATCCTGTGCATCGCCTTTTTTCCCTGCTGCTTTCTGAGTTGCACCACGAGCGCTGCCACGACGTTTAAGTTGCAGAGTGCGTCACGCTCACGCCCGTATTGGCAAGACGCGGTTTGTGCCGCCTCGTGGCACGCCGACTCATTTTTCTTTCCATGAGTTGTCTGGCGGATAGACCTCTGGTCTTTCTTAGTCTTTTTAGCCTTTGCAATCTGCTAGGCCCCGCGAGGTCATCTACTGCACTTTCATTTCGCTCAACATCGCGAGATGAATTCCTAACCTTCAGGGTGTCCGTGGATTGCGTTGTACCCTGAGCGAGTGAGTGTTTGTAGTCGTCGTCATTCAACCCCTCGTGTTGTGGTCCGCTACCTCGTGTTTCATAATAGTTACTATTCACGTTTTGCTTGCTATTCAAGCTGTTTTCCTCCTTAAATTTCACTCGAACCTCACCAGCCTCTCAAGTCGAAGTTGTTATACAAAACCTACGCTAGAAGCTCAGATCCTACCAGCGTATTAACACCCGCGGCTTTACGTATTTACACTCGGTGCGCCTTAGCGGAGCGTTTAGGTGCGAATCAACTATGGGACTGTGTGAACAAGACTTAAGAGCTAAGTGGTAACACTCGAGTAGCTCGAGTGTTATCACTCTTTAGAGAGTTGACACTGTCGATTAGCGTAGAACTGCTGATCGTTGTTGGCGATTGAACTTACCGGGTGCGAGCGGGTACTGGGGAGGTGCCCGCTGTGGGCGTATCCGGTTCAATGTTCTCGCTGCAACGATCGGCGCCGCGTTGTTATTGAGGCACGACCGAATCTATCCTACCCAAAAGACCGCGCCGATCGACCCTTGCTAGGAATAACCAATGATGGCAGCGACGATCGAGAAAAATCAGCCTGACGCGCATCAACTGACCGTTGATGAAGCGATAGGTGTGCTGGGCACGCATGCTCAGCGGGGGTTGAGCGAAGCTGAGGCGCGCGCGCGACTCAAAAGTTATGGCAAGAACGAACTGGCGGCGGAAAAGCCCGTACCTGAGTGGAGAAAGTTCCTAGCGCAGTTTCAGAATGTCCTTGTCATGCTGCTAATCATTGCTACGGCGATCTCGGCAGGACTCTGGTTGTACGAGCGTGAATCTGCAATTCCTTACGAAGCCTTGGCGATCTTCACTGTCGTCTTGCTCAATGCGGTCATGGGCTACGTTCAAGAGTCACGGGCTGAGAATGCGGTAGCGGCGCTGCGCCAAATGTCAGCCGCACACGCTAACGTCATTCGGGATACGGAGCGACAGAGCATCCCGGCGATTGCGGTGGTACCAGGCGACCTCATCTTGATCGAAGAAGGCGACAGAATTCCCGCCGACGCCCGATTGATTCAATCAACCGCGCTGCAAACGGCGGAGGCGTCGTTGACTGGCGAAAGCTTGCCGGTAGCTAAAGACACGCTTCCGATTAACGAAGAGGTGGGCCTCGGCGATCGCCATAACATGATCTTCAGCGGCACGACGGCGACTTATGGGCGTGGGCGTGCTGTGGTCGTGGCCACAGGAATGCAAACCGAGATGGGGCGCATCGCTGGAATGCTGAAAGAAGCTCCGGCGGAGACGACGCCGTTGCAAGAGGAACTCGCGCGCGTCGGCAAACTGTTAGGAATAATCGTCATCGTCATCGCCGTTGTCATGATCGCAACGATCATTCTCGTCGAAGATGTGCGTGGTTTCGCCGCAATATTTGATGTGCTCATTCTGGGTGTGGCTCTGGCAGTTGCGGCCGTGCCGGAGGGATTGCCCGCTGTGGTGACAGCCGTGCTCTCCCTCGGAGTGCAGCGAATGGCGAAAAGGAACGCCATCGTGCGCCATCTCGCAGCGGTTGAGACCCTCGGATCGGCAAACGTCATCGCCTCCGACAAAACAGGGACGCTGACGAAGAATGAGATGACCGTGCGAGTGGTTGTGACAGCGAGCGGTCGCGTGATTTTTAGCGGTACAGGGTATGCACCCAGCGGCGGCATTAGTAAAGGGGACGGAGGAGGGGTTACCGAAAACAGGCCAGGGGCGATTGACGACTATCTACGGTTCGAGTTGGAGCGGGCGCTCGCCGTTGCTGACCGGGCTAACAACGCCACCTTGCAAGAGCGCGACGGATTTTGGACGGTGCAAGGCGATCCGACCGAAGGTGCGCTCGTCGTCGCGGCACGCAAAGCCGGGTTGGAGAGTGAAGCACTCGACGTACGTTTCCAGCGCGTTGGAGAAGTGCCTTTCTCTTCTGAGCGCAAATTGATGACGACGGTCCATACTGATGCCGAACGGCAGGAACGTTTGCTGGTCTTCTCAAAAGGAGCACCTAATGAGGTGCTCGCGCTGTGTTCACACGAACTTGTGGGCCAAGAGACAAGAGATCTAAGCGGTGAACGGCGAGCCGAGATTATGAAAGCTAATGAAGAACTTGCACGTGAAGCATTACGCACATTGGCCGTTGCCTTCCGCTCAGTGTCTGCGGATGCCCTTGAAGTCGATGAAGTTGACGAGGGAGTAGAGCAAAATCTCGTGTTCGCGGGCTTGATCGGCATGATTGACCCACCCCGCGCTGAAGCGAGGGATGCCGTGGCGCGCGCGAAAGCGGCGGGAATACGCCCGATAATGATAACTGGCGATCATCCCGTAACCGCCGCGGTTATTGCCACCGAGCTCGGCATCATCAAGAGCGGACGGGCGATCACGGGTGCGGAGTTTGAGAAGATCCAAGATGACTACGCGCGCCTGAAAACGGTCAGAGAGGTTTCTGTTTATGCGCGCGTCAGTCCTGAAGACAAGCTGCAAATCGTAAAGGCGTTACAGTCTGAGGCCGCCGTCGTTGCAATGACCGGCGACGGGGTTAACGACGCGCCAGCTCTGAAGAGCGCTGACATTGGCGTGGCCATGGGCATGACCGGAACGGATGTTTCCAAAGAAGCCGCCGACATAGTGCTGGCAGATGATAATTTCGCTTCAATCGTTGCCGCAGTGGAAGAAGGACGCGCTGTTTTTTCGAACATCCGAAAGTTTTTGCGCTATCTGCTTTCGTCAAACTTCGGGGAAGTGATGACGATGTTCTTTGGCGTACTCTTGGCAGACGTAATGGGGCTGCGGGAGGCTGGTGGCGGTGGCTTGGTGCTGCCGCTTCTGGCGACACAAATCCTATGGATCAACCTCGTGACAGACGGCGCGCCGGCGCTTGCGCTCGGCATTGACCCCGCAGATGCAGGAATCATGAACAAACCACCGCGCCCGCGAGCTGAAGGAGTGATTACGCGCCAGATGTGGGTGGGGATCTTTTTGGTTGGTGTTGTAATGGCAGCAGGCACCTTGTTCATTCTCGACGCTTCGCTGCCCGGCGGTTTTGTTGAAGGCTCCGGTAATTTGCGGTATGCGCAAACGATGGCATTCACGACGCTCGTATTGTTTCAAACCTTTAACGTCCTGAATGCTCGCTCTGACGAGCGGAGCGCATTCCGCGGATTATTTGTCAACCGCTGGCTATGGCTGGCGATTATTCTGTCAATCGTTCTTCAAGCGACCGTCGTCTACGTACCATTCTTGCAGCGGGCCTTTTCTACCGTAAGTTTAAGTTTCGGTGATTGGTTACGTTGTGTCCTAGTGGCAAGTTCAGTGCTCTGGCTACGCGAAATAAGTAAGGTTATACCTCGCGCATACCCTCATATTGCCGGCAAATAATCGCACAGTCATCTCTCTTATAAACCTTCTGCCTGGAACGTGAAAACACCTGCAACGCACGGGTGATAACACGCTTTCGTGCGATCCCCATTCGCCTTAGTCTGTAGTTGTAATGATGAGCACTGGTTCACGAAGACAACTACGGAACCATTAACAAAACTGAAGAGCGAGGTAGGAATAATGTCGAGCGCGATTGGAATCGAAATGAAAACAGTGCCAGTCACTGTGATGGTGAACGAAGATACCGAGAAGGTTGCTGAAGCACTCTCTAACGTGCTGGCTGACACCTTCACGCTTTATCTCAAGACGCACAATTTTCACTGGAACGTCGTTGGACCGATGTTTCATACGCTGCACCTGATGTTCGAAGAGCAGTACAACGAACTATGGCTGGCCAGCGATGCGATCGCCGAACGAATCCGCGCCATCGGCGGCTCGGCGCCTGGTTCGTATCGCGAGTTCTCGAAGCTCACCTACCTGCGCGAGCCCGAGGCTGGACTGAGTGCCACCGAGATGATCGCTGAATTGTTACGAGATCATGAAACGTCTGCACGTACTGTTCGTTGGGCACTTTCGATCGCACGCGCGGTCCTTGATGCGCCGACCGAAGACTTGCTGACACAGCGTTTGATCGCCCACGAGAAAACCGCGTGGATGCTCAGAAGCATGTTGGCGGAAGAATGACTTGTCGCGATCGCTCAACCAATGCAGCTGCGCATGAATTCTAGGAGCTAGGTAGGACCAAAGAAAATGAAAGATCAGATCGAACACAGTGATGAGCGAGCAGTTGAGAGATGGGAAAACGAAGGTGGCAAATGTATTTGACCACGATGAAGCGCTGCAACACATAAATACACCATCAAGAAAAACGAAAGGGGATTATTTCATGAGGCATAAAAACAAAATACGATTGCAGAGACGACATCGTAGAAAGTTCTTCTGGCTATTCGCGTTAGCTGCGGTTTCCGCGTTGGTCTTCGCGGAACAAATAGCTCTTCTCTACGTGCTTTCGACCTTCGCGATGGTCGGCCTGTTGATTGTGGTGGCGTTTTCGAATTTGGAAGCCAGAGACCGAGAGATGCAGGCTGTCACCATCAGACAAGATGACATCAGTGCAAAATCCAAAGACTTAAGTAGACGCGGAAAGAGAGCCGCTTAAAAGCCGGAGCGAGATGGATCGAACGATTAACGGAATTCTTCAAACGAAACCATTCGAACGCCTATTGGAAAAGAGGTTCTGATGCCGATTTACAAAACTTTACTGCTAAGAAAAGAGGCAATCGCTGATGGAACAATGGCATTCCATTTTGCAAAACCAGGCGGGTTTGACTTTAAGGCGGGACAATTTGGTGACTTTACCTTGATCGATCCCGTCGAAACCGACGGCGGAGGGAACATACGAGGGTTCTCGTTGGCGAGCGCTCCCTATGAAGGTGATCTCATGTTTGCGACTCGAATGCGCGATACTGCATTCAAGCGCGTATTAAAAACAATGGAGACAGGCACGCAAGTTTCGCTGGACGCTCCTTATGGCTCTTTTACGCTCCATAACAACTCCAGAATCCCGGCGGTGTTCCTTACGGGTGGCATCGGAGTAACACCTGTCAGAAGCATCGTGCTGCAAGCTGCTCATGACAATCTTCTTCACAAGATTTTCCTTTTCTATTCCAATCGCAGGCCCGAGGACGCTGCGTTTCTGGACGAGCTGGCGGAAACGCAGGAGAAAAACCCAAACTTCACGTTTGTCGGCACGATGACGGAGATGGAGAAATCAACGCGGAAGTGGAATGGCGAAACTGGGTATATTAATAAGGCGATGCTCGAGAAGTATGTCGGTGATCTAACGCTTCCGATTTATTACCTGGCCGGTCCGGCTTCAATGGTCACAGCCATGCGTAAGACGCTGAACGAAGCAGGAGTCGACGATGACAATATTCGGACTGAGGAATTCTCCGGCTACTGAGGCTAAGTCACGAGGGAGACATGAGAATCAAGATCAAAAGAGCATATGAACAACCGGCAAAAGATGATGGCGTGCGTATATTGGTGGACAGGCTCTGGCCACGCGGTCTAACAAAGGAGAAGGCCGCAGTTGATCTATGGCTGAAGGAGATCGCTCCGAGCACGGAGTTACGAAAATGGTTTGGACATGATCCAGACAAGTGGAAGAGTTTTCGCGGCCGCTATGAAACTGAGATCAGGCATAACTTTGATCTGGTCAAAGTGCTTAAGGACAAGGCTAAGGGAAGGACGGTGACCCTGGTCTATGGAGCTCGAGACCCAAAGCACAATGAAGCGCTAGTTTTGAAACAGTTTCTCGAAAGAAGCCAATAGGGCACAAAAATTGAAAGATTCATATTTGAGCGAGAGGGAGGAGAAGTCATGCAAGGGGAAATACAACAGGAACAATGGCAGGCGTACCTGGACGGCTTCAGCAAACGTAATTCTGGGCGGATGGCAGATCTCCAGATATTAAGCGATGAGCTGGGAACGCAGGAAGAGGCGGTGATGCTGCCATTTGAAGGTATCACTCTCGAGGCTAAGCCTTCACTTGCTTCGAGTGTCGCGATCATGCTGGGTGGAACTGGATCGCCCGATAATCGCAACCTCACTCATACCGTTACCCAAGCGCGCCGGATCGTGCCAAAGATAGGTACAGACGGCCGTGAAGATGCACTCGAAATTGAAGCTGACGACGGGGCAAAAACCATCCTAATCTTTAAGTCGTCGCCGGAGCTTCCAGAAACAAGGGATGTGAAAGATTATCGCCTCGTCTAGCTAATGACGAAGGCGGCCGCTCACAGTGCCACTCCTAGCTTGATAATCTAACCGCGACTTTGAGAGAGCTTCGCCTTTACTCCTGGTAAATACGAACCATCTCAGCGAGGAGGTGCAGAGCAGCCACTTTTTCCCGCTGGAAAGAATTGCGTCCGATGATTGAGCCGAATCCGCCGCCTTCGCGAATCGCGCGACCCTCAGCCAGGAGGGCGTCATCACTTTCCATTGGTCCACCGGAAAAGAGAACGATGCGCTGTCCGTCGAAAGTGCTTTGCACGATATGGCGGACACGTTCAGCCGCGGTATCGCGCGGAATCCTTTGCTCTTCGTAAACTTTCCTGGCCTCGGGCAGTTCCAGATGCGCCGTAGGCATTTTGACTTTGATGATGTGCGCTCCGAGTAGTGCGGCGATTTGCGCGCCATAAGCGATCACGTCCAGAGCAGTTTCGCCTTCCTTGCTTAGACCTCCACCGCGCGGATAACTCCAGACCACGACAACCAGCCCGGCGGCCTTGGCTTCGGCCGCCAGCTCGCGCAACTGTTCATATTGCAGTCGCCGCTCAGCTGTGCCGGGATAGATCGTGTAGCCGATGGCTACGCACCCTAACCGCAGTGCGTCGGAGACCGAAGCCGTTAGCGCACCCAGCGGCTCTTTTTCGTCGTGCAGCAGATCGTGTGCGTTAAGTTTGAGAATCAATGGGATTTCGCCGGCGAATTCAGCCGCGCCTGCTTCAAGAAATCCGAGCAGCGAAGCATACGCGTTAAGACCGGCGTCGATTGCCAGTTGAAAATGGTAAGCCGGATCGTAAGCCGCGGCATTTACCGCGAAACTGCGCGCTGGACCATGCTCAAAGCCCTGGTCCACGGGCAAGACTATCATCCGGCCCGTTCCTGCAAGTCGGCCGTGATTGAGTATCCTGGCCAGGTTGGTCAGGACGCCCGGATTTTCGCTTCGGTAACATTCAAGAATTTTACGAACATTGTTAGTCATATGGCTCCTGATCCAACCTGCTCTTGAAGGGAGTTTCAACTACCGCACCGGCGAGGAGTGTCAGCCTTCCATCCAGAATTACCAGCATCGCGAGCTTGGTGCCTTGCCTTTTAAGGGACTCCCTTTCATCGATCAGTCCCGCAAAGAAGTGACCAGGAACTCTCGATTCATTCTTGCGATGAAATTCACGCTGATCTCCTTCGGGCAAACTGCTTCACACTCACGGTGCATCGTGCAGTTACCAAATCCTTCCTGGTCCATTGCCTGGACCATGCGTAGCACGCGCTGCGCACGCTCGGGTTGCCCCTGAGGCAGCAAGTTCAGATGCGCGATTTTAGCGCTCGTGAATAGCGACGCTGAGCCGTTTGGGCAGGCAGCGACACACGCACCACACCCAATACATGCGGCCGCGTCCATTGCCGTCTCTGCCTGGTTTTTTTGTACCAGGATTGTGTTGGCTTCCGGCGCCGCACCACTGCGAACCGAGATGTAACCGCCTGCTTGAATGATTCGATCAAAGGCGCCACGATCCACGACCAGGTCCCTAATTATCGGAAATGCCCTTGAGCGCCAGGGTTCGATGAAGATCGTGTCACCGTCCTTGAAGTGGCGCATGTGCAATTGGCAGGCTGCGGTCGCTCTTTGTGGTCCATGCGCGATGCCATTGATCATCATGCCGCAGGAACCGCAGATGCCTTCGCGGCAATCGTGATCGAATGCGATTGGCTCTTCGCCCTTCTCGTTCAATGTCCAGTTGACAACGTCCAGCATCTCAAGAAAGGACATGTCTGAGTTGATGTCTCTGGCTTCATACCGAACCATCTTTCCCTCAGTTTGAGGATTCTTTTGTCGCCAGATATGAAGGGTCAGGTTCATTACTTGTAATTCCGTTGCGTTAGCGGCACATGCTCGAAACTCAGGCGTTCTTTATGCAGTACCGGCTGCTTGTCTGAGCCGGCATACTCCCACGCCGAGACGTAACAAAAGTGTTCATCGTCACGCTGAGCTTCTCCATCGGGCGTCTGAAATTCTTCGCGGAAATGACAGCCACACGACTCCTCACGCTGAAGGGCATCACGGCACATCAACTCCGCCAGCTCCAGAAAGTCAGCAACGCGACCTGCCTTTTCCAGTGCCTGGTTGAACTCATCATTACCCCCGAGGATATTCGCATTCCGCCAAAACTCCTCCCGCAATTCAGGAATCTCCGCCAGCGCGTGCTGTAAGCCGGCGGCGTTGCGGACCATACCGCATTCATCCCACAGCAACTTTCCGAGTTCCTGATGGAGCGAATCGACTGGGCGTCTTCCTCTGATTCCGAGCAGCCGCGTTACTCGTGCGCTGATCTGGCTTTCGCTCTCGCGAATGGAAGGATGATCACTCGCAACCTTGTCGAGTTTTGTGGTCGCTAAATAGTTGCCGAGCGTACAGGGGACAATGAAGTAGCCATCGGCCAGTCCTTGCATCAATGCGCTCGCACCCAATCGATTCGCTCCGTGATCTGAGAAGTTGGCTTCGCCGAGAACAAAGAGGCCGGGGATCGTGCTCATTAGCCTGTAATCGACCCACAGTCCGCCCATCGTGTAATGCACGGCCGGGTAGATTCGCATTGGAGCTTCGTACGGATTCTCCGCAGTGATTCGCTCATACATTGCAAATAAATTGCCGTACCGCTCCTGAATAACAGGCGCTCCGATGCTCTTGATCGCGTCCGCGAAATCTAGATAAACACCGAACCCGGTCTCACCAACACCACCACCCTCGTCGCATACTTCTTTCGCCGCTCGCGATGCCACATCGCGTGGAACGAGATTCCCGAAACTGGGGTAGCGACGCTCCAGATAGTAATCGCGCTCGGACTCCGGTATTTGATTGGGCCGCCTCTTATCCCTCTTTTGCTTTGGCACCCAGATCCGTCCATCGTTGCGCAGCGACTCGCTCATCAAAGTCAGCTTTGATTGATAGTGGCCAGTTACTGGAATGCAGGTGGGATGTATTTGTGTGAAGCAGGGGTTCGCAAACATAGCGCCCCGTTTGTAAGCACGCCAAATCGCCGTGGCATTGCTATGCTTCGCGTTAGTAGAGAGATAGAAAACATTTCCGTAGCCCCCGGTGGCCAGAATTACCGCGCCGGCAACGAAGGTCTCGATCTTACCTGAGATTAGATTGCGTGTGACTATGCCGCGCGCGCGACCGTCGATAACCAGCAAGTCGAGCATCTCAGTTCGCGGAAACATTTTGATTTGGTGAGCGTCAATCTGTCGCTCCAGGGCTTGATAAGCGCCGAGTAAAAGCTGCTGACCGGTTTGTCCGCGCGCGTAGAACGTGCGCGAGACCTGGGCCCCGCCAAACGATCTGTTATCCAGAAGACCACTATATTCTCGCGCGAACGGCACACCCTGCGCCACGCACTGGTCAATAATGTTGAGGCTGATCTGGGCCAGGCGATAGACGTTCGCTTCACGCGAGCGGAAGTCTCCGCCCTTTACTGTGTCGTGAAAAAGCCGGTCGATGCTGTCGCCGTCATTACGATAGTTCTTCGCAGCGTTGATTCCTCCCTGGGCGGCAATGCTGTGCGCTCTACGCGGACTATCGTGATAACAGAAACACTGAACGTAATAGCCCAACTCGGCCAAAGACGCTGCGGCGGAGGCACCGGCCAGGCCGGAGCCAACTACAATTATGTTGTGCTTCTGTTTATTAGCTGGATTCACGAGCTTCATCTCAGAGCGTTGTCGGTCCCACTTCTGTTCGATCGGCCCTGAAGGTACTTCCGCATTAAGTTCCATAGTCGAAGACCTCTAGTAGATAAAGCCGAGTAAGACAGCAACAGGAATCGAGATGAAGCCGGCCACTACAAAGATCGTTATGATCGTTGCAAGAGTGCGAACCAATTTGTTGTACCTCGGATGATTAAGGCCTAGCGACTGAAACATGCTCCAGGCACCATGAAAGAGGTGACCAAAGAGCGCCAACATAGCGGCGATGTAAAAGGCTGATACATACCAAACGCGAAAACCCGCTGTGACATTGTGGTAGACCTCGCCTTCATGGAAGTCAGGATGCACGGTCCCTAATGTGAAGTGCAGCACATGATAGACAATGAATATTCCCACTATGAGACCTGTCCATCTCATCGTGCGCGACGCAAAGTCCGACCGCACCGGTCGCCAACGCTTATAAGCAATGGGCCGGCTCTTCTGGCTCATCCGGGCCAGCTGGTAAGCAGCGATGATGTGCGCAATTACCGCAACGAAAAGTATTGCGCGCACCGACCATAACAGACCCGGGTTTGATTTCAGGAAGCGGGCATATGCGTCAATACTCGCCGCGTCTCTGAATATCAGCAGGTTGCCGATCACGTGGGCGATGAGGTAGCCCAATCCGATCGCACCGGTAACGGCCATCACAGTCTTCTTGCCTAGCGTGGAGTCCCAGAGCCTGGCCACCGTGCTCGGTAGCCGGTCAATGCGTGGCAGGACTTCTTCGCGAGACCGCATCATTACCAAAATCTCTTCACTGGTGCGAGAAGGTCAGGGTAGGAAACTGTCGCAGAAAATTATTCCCTGCCCGCCATCTCCTTCAAAGGCATTTCCCATTGCTGCTCGGGCCGGTATCGATTTCCCTCAAATTATCTTGCCGCTTCCACAAGCCTAGCCTGGAGCCTGATCTCTGTGCCCAGCAGGGCCTGAGAAAGAATGCAGTTATTCTTGGCCCATTCAGCCTGTTCAAGAAACTGATGCTCGTTGATTCCGGGAACTTGCGCCTTAGTATAGAGGTCAATCGCGGAAATCTTTAGGTTCTCGGTACCCAAATGGACGGTGGCGGTCGTGTTGATACGTTCCGGCGCAAACCCTGCTTTCACCAGGCCGAGCGAGAGCGCCATAGAAAAACATCCGGCGTGAGCCGCACCCAAGAGTTCTTCCGGATTTGTGCCCTTACCGCTCTCAAAACGCGATGCAAATGTATATGGACCATCAAAAACCCCGCTACCAAGCTTCATTGTCCCCTTGCCGCCTCTAAGATTTCCTTCCCAGACCGCCTCTGCCTTACGCGTTAGCATGATTGTCATCTCCTCTTCGTATTGCGTTATATCGTCAAGCACATCCTCTTCGAGAATTGGAGACTCATTAGCAGTGTACCTGACTCCGTTGGTATTCACTGATCCTCGGTATAGAGTCTTCGTACGGTTCTCATGGAAGGCGACTTTGCTCCCCCAAGCTCATCGCCCTCCATGCCCGCCACCCCCGTACTCGACGCTGCGCGCGACGATTCAGATAGGTATTAAACATTAGACCGTTACAGCCGGGAGGGAGTAGCGTATTAACACCTGGAAGCCCCGAGTGTTAACACTTGAAAATCCGCCCGCTGCGAACGTTTTGTTTGAAGGTGACGGCGATTACTGAATCGAAGACCCGCCGGCTGCCCACCGAGGTTTTAGAAGGTTAAGGAATGCGGTATTTATTGTTTGAAAGTAGTCGCAGCAGCCCAGACGCGTTATTCTGGAGAATGCATTTTGCTGCCTCACGCTTTTTCGGGCTCTTCTCCACGAAATACTCCTACGACTTCGGTTTCTTCGGGTGGAGCGAATTCATAAGCGCCCCAAGTGACAATCGGGGTTACCGGAAAATTTTCCGTCGGTGGCGGTGACGGAGTTCGCCATTCCAAGCCAGGCAAGTTCCAAGGATTGGCCTCGGCGCGTTTGCCGTAACGCATCGACCAGATCAGATAGACAGCCGGGATCAAATAACCCACAGCAAGAATCGATGCCCCGGCAGTAGAGAGCACATTGAACACTTGAAACTCCGGTGGGTAGGCGTGATATCTACGCGGCATGCCCAGATAACCCGCTATGAATTGCGGGAAAAACGTCAAATTGAATCCCACGAATACCACCAACGCCGAAAATCTGCCCCAGCGATCGGGATACATACGACCACTGATTTTAGGCCACCAGTAATGGAGCCCGCCAAGATATCCAAACAAAGCTCCGCCCACCATGATGTAGTGGAAATGAGCGACGATGAAGTAGGTGTCTGTGACGTGAACGTTGACGCCAAGTGCGGCCAAGAACAAGCCGGTCATGCCGCCGATTGTAAATAGTCCAATAAAGCCAAGCGCGTAAAGCATGGGCGTCTCAAGGGAGATTGAACCCTTGTATAGCGTCGCAGTCCAGTTGAACACTTTTATGGCGGAAGGAATGGCTACGGCATAACTCAGGAATGAGAAAATCATCCCTGCGTACACCGATTGGCTTGAGACGAACAGGTGATGGCCCCAGACGAGAAAGCCGAACACCGCGATCGCTAGACTAGAGAAGGCGACGAAGGAATAACCAAAAATATTCTTACGGGAGAAATTTGCAATCAGTTCACTGACAACACCCATACTTGGCAAAACCATGATATAGACCGCCGGGTGGGAATAAAACCAAAATAAGTGCTGGAAAAGAACCGGGTCCCCGCCGATAGCAGGATCGAAAATTCCGATGTGAGCCAGCCGTTCAAACGCCAATAAGATGATCGTGATTGCGATTACAGGCGTGCCCAGAATCATTACCAGGCTGGTTGCATACATCGACCAAATAAAGAGGGGCATCCGAAACCACGTCATGCCGGGCGCGCGCATGACATGCACGGTGACAATAAAATTGAGGCCAGTCAGAATCGAGGAGAAGCCGCTGATAAAAATGCCGATGCCTGTGGCTACCACGTAGGAGTTGGAAAAGGTTGTGCTGTAAGGAGCATAAAACGTCCAGCCTGTGTCTACACCGCCGGCTAACAGCGCATAGATCGTGATCGACCCGCCCAGCATGTAGAGATACCAGCTAAGCAGGTTAATTCTGGGAAATGCCAGGTCTTTTGCGCCAATCATCATGGGCACGAGGAAGTTGCCCAGCGTTGCGGGTATCGATGGTATCAGGAAGAAAAACACCATGATGATCCCGTGTTGGGTAAACACCTTGTTGTAGGTCGTCGATTGGAGCAAATCGCCCTGCGGTGTCAATAACTCGAGGCGGATGAGCATGGCGTAAATTCCGCCAATGAAGAAGAAAAAAGAAATTGATCCGAGATAGAGCAGGGCGATGCGTTTATGATCTCGCGTCAGCAGCCACGACTTGAGGCCATACTCCGCATTGAGGTAATTGATCCTTGATGGTGCGGGTAAATCAAATCTTTCCATTGCTTCGGACCGTTCACGCCCAAACTAATTTGTGCGTTACCGAAAGCGGGTCGCGCTAAACGAGGGCCGATTCAGAATCTGCTTATTCACTGGTGAGTGAGTCACGATCTGCAACTACCTAAGGAGTCCCTGGTTTTCGCAGAAGTGTTTCTCAGCCTGGTTGACCTGAACGTCGGCATCATAGCACCAAATCCGTTAACAAGGCTTAGATTGTTTGACCTTTCACTATGTAAGACAACGACCGGCCCGTGTAAGAAGCAAGCAACAAAAAGCTTGATAGCGCTGAATCTCCAGGCAGACCGAACGCTGGCACATTCATCTCTGCTTGACCGGCATCTTCTTCATCGTTACTGAAACCACCGGCGAGTCGCCGGCAGTGCGGCTGTACGCCACCCAGTAACCAACGGTCGGGTAGCGGACGAGTTTGTAGACACGTCCGTCAGCACCGGCTTCCACCTCTTCACCAAGCACAGAGAGAACGGTCGGCGCAGCGTCGTTCTGGTTTGAGTAGGTAATGGAGACTGCGCTTACTTTGCCGTCTTTATCATAGACAACCTGTGCCATTTCAACGTCAGAGATTAGGAAGAGATCTTCAGTCTTATCCTTCAGTTCAGGGGTCCCCAGTTTTTGCCTGACTTGTTCGGCGGACATGCCAATACGCACGCCTTTGTAGTCTTTAAATGTCGGATCACCGACCGCCTTAATCCCTGCCGCGTCATCGTCGGCAACGGCCGCGCTGCTAGAACCAGTCGGCGTTGTGTCCGTCTGAGCGTGCACCTCAAGGGCACACCAAGTCACAGTCACCAACGTCAACGCTATGATGAGTAATGAGCGGTTAAAGAGTTTCGGTCTAATAATATCAGTCATGTTCTTGCCTCCTTACAATATTGCGGCAGTACTGCTGCGATTCTCCCTCCGGAGCCGCATTGGACTGTCCTGGATTACCGAGCTGGTCTGTTTTTCCAGCAGCCGCGAGGCGTGGCCCACGACATCGTAAACATATACCGGTGCCATCGCATGATGATGTTGCCGGCAATGGATCGGCTGTATTTGTTCGTACGGGTATATCACCGTGGAATAGAACAGGATCGGGGTACGCAGGGCAAACTTATGGAGCTTTTCGCAGGAATCAATTTCTAATCCATCTATCAATCTATGGTTGATTATTTGGAGGTCGAAGCGTTCAACCTGAGCTAACTTACCTGCTGCCAAGAGGGAACTAACCGTCTTGACTTCGTAACCAACGCGTTCCAGAAGATAAACGGCTAAGTTGCTGGAAGCGTTATTATCGATACAGAGAATACGTTTTTGAGCCGCCATTAATTGTCATCTCTCCGATAGGTGCGGTCTTAGGTCAAACCTAAGTGATCCACTTCTGGCCTTATGCACTATGGGTCGCGGCCTTCTCGGACTGGGACCAGAGTTGAGGTTTGCAACGTTCCATGAGCTGTCAGAAAACTGCCAGCCAACCACAACGCTCCGATAATGGACCAGGCGATGGCGATGACCATCCATCCACGCGTCGAAGGATGTAACCAACCCACTTCTGAAGCCACTGCCATAAAATCAGCGAACATAATCTTAACAATCTCCTAAGGCTAACTTGTTGTTGTATGCGTCCGAACGGAACCTTCGTGGTTCATTGTCCCAGCGCGAAGTTCACTGCGTTTGGAAATCATTTCCTTAGCTGATCGGACTCCGCACAACCTCGACCGAACAATGTGCTTTCGTAACCAGTCCCGTCGCGACACTACCGAGCCAGAACCGTTCAAAAGTACTGCTGAAGTTGCGGCCCCCGACAAAAATTGCATCAGCGTCCCACTTTTGCGCCTGGTCAATGAGCACTTTCTGCGGATCACCCTTCTCCATTGCAACCGAGACATTTAGTCCTATGAGACTTAACTCGTTCTCGGCCCACTCGACCATCCTTCGCGCCGCTAGCGCTGATTCCTGGTTCTCGTCTCTCATCATTTCCCCCGCGATCGGAGGGACGCGATCAAATCTTCTTGGAGAGGTGCCATCGTCAATAGCGATGATTCGTACCTCAGTTCCATCGGGCCATGGGCGACTTCCCACTGCGCGAACTGCGTGCTCGGCTTCGGACGACCCGTTTACTCCAAGCACAAGTCTGATCGGATTGAAAAAGTCGCTGCTCACTTTGCCGCGTGTGACTCTCACAGAGTGATGAGAATTCGTGACAAGCTTCTTGGAGACACTTCCTAGAATTAGCCGCCCAGCCAATGAACGCCCGTGAGAACCTACCACCACAAGATCAGGCTTCCATTCATCGGCTTTTTTGATCAGTTCCTCGAACGGCTGGCCTGCCGGTGCTTGAGCGCGTACCCGCCAGTCTGGGAAATATGATCGAACTCGCTCACTGGCTCTGGTTGTTAGTGCCTTAGCCTCCAAAAGAACGCGCTCAGTCTGTTTCTGCGCGAGCATGAGAGTTGAATTCACTCTTCGAGAAGTAACGGCTTGCTCGAACATTTGATAGTTCGTCATAGCGGGTACCATCATCACGTCAGCCACAGAGACGATAAGAGCTTCGGCGTCATCTGGTAAGCCTGCTCGTTGCAGATCGTGTAGAGCGGCCTCGGCGCTCTCTGATCCGTCATAGCCAATCATTATCTTCATCATTCATGCCTCACTCGATCTTAAAAATCGACTGTTAAGTCGATCCTGGAACTGCTGATCGCTGCTTTGGAGAAACTTCGTGGCGCTTTGTGTTGGCTTACTGCTCCCAACCATGAGTTGCTCTGCCTGTAAGTTAGTCGCAGGCAACGATCAGCTTGTAGTTACCTTAAAGCAGGAGAACGGTGAGAAATAGAGTGATTACTCCTAAGGGGCGCGAGTGTTTACACGCGACTAGGAGTCAAAGGGCTCCGCGGAGTTATATTGAAAAACTTTAAGTTGTTTGCGGATGGGTGTAGTGAGTATGTTCACCAGGGCTCTTTCGTGTACTGCTAGTCTCACTGGAAAGCGTATCAACTTTCGCCCGAGTATGCGGCAAGTAGCTCTTCGTCGGGGATGGTCACGTGGCGATTCTCAAGCAGGATTAGTCCGTCTTGTTGTAGCCGGGCCAAGGCCCGAGACACCACTTCGCGAACGCTACCAACGCGCGCAGCAATTTGACCGTTGTTCATGTCAAGATCGAACGTGACGCCTCCAGTCAATTTCTTACCGCGACTTTCGGCTTCTGTGAGCAGCAAACGCCCTATTCGCTGCCCCACTTCCCGCAAGGAAAGTGCTTCGACCAGTTCAGCGTGTCGTCGCAAACGTCCGGCCATCATCTTTAATGCAGCAAGCGAAATTGTGGGGTGCTCAAGACAGACCGCACGGACATCCTCCTTAGCAATAAAAAGAACTACCGAATCTTCATCCGCAACGGCCGTCGCCGGGTAGGTTCCGTCATCGAAAACTGGCACATCGGCGAGGATCGCGCCGGCGCGCTCCGTGTGTATGACCTGCTCTCGCCCATCTTCGCCAGCCCTGAAAGCGCGTACCGCGCCGCTGACAACAACATAGAGTCCGCGCGCGTCTTCTCCGGCAATAAACAACATTTCTTCGCGAGCCAGCTTACGTTCTGTGCAGCGCGAAGCTAGAGCCCGCAATTCTTCGTTCGTTAAACTGCCAAAAAGAACAGTTGCACGAAGCGCGGCGATTTTGTCGGTTGCCATGAGGAGTATGATCGGCTCGGCACAGGGTTTTTACAAGGCAACTCCTGCGTCAATTCGTGAATGGTCAAAAGCACGCAAATCTTCTTGTATGAAGATTTCGTTTCAGCCCGTGACCTAAGTCATTTTCAGTTCTGAACAAATAAGCGACTCTCATTTGCCACAACGAGTGGAAGACATGAAGGTAGCGGAATTCCTAGGGAGGATCGGTATGTCGCACGCGGTAATGAGGATTGATGCGAACCACGGTGCAGAACATCTTGAACTGATGTCTGCTGCGCTCGCTGGCCAGACTGACAAGGTGAAAGCTTTGTTACGACACGGTCTTGATGTAAATGCGCGAACTCATGAGGGACGTACTGCATTAATGTTTGCCGTCATCAATATGCATCCAACTACGGTGCAAGCATTGTTGGAGCTCGGAGCCGACGTGAATGCTCAATCTGATCTTGGCTTCACGCCCCTGATCCTTGCTGCATGTAGCGGCAACGCCCGAATCGTTCAAGCGTTGCTGGATAGCGGTGCTGACGCTGGAAAAACCATGGCGTCAGGAGAAAATGCGTTAACTCATGCCGCGGAACATGGCTTTAACGACATCGTTAAATTGGTCGAGCGAGCGATGAGCCGGTCTAAGACTTAAAGTCTCAGACTCTTCTTAAAGGTAGCTTCGACAGTCTGCTGGTGGCTTCGTAACTCGAGAAACGGTGCTTTGATATGGATGGGTTGGCAGGGAAAGTATTAGCGATGTTTGGCTCTTTTAACAAGGACACGCTCGATCTGCACGAACTCTTCGAAGCAGGCGGTAATGACCCTGGGACTCGCACCGCTGTGCTCGAAACGGTCGAGCGTTTGGTAAAAGAGGGATTACTTGAGGAGCGCGGCAATGATTTTTATGCCTTGACACGAGCGCGCGGCACCAATGTGTCGCTCAACGACAAAGACTAGTTTGCATCTAAGCGTAGTGATCATGAAACTGACGCCCGCTTGTGCTCAAGAGTGGCTTGCGCCACGTCCCTTAACTCGCGAGTTCTAACGATTGCTTCCCCGCGCAAAGGAAAATGCATGACGAAGATCCTTGACTTGTTGATGGGTTCTTGCCACCCAAAAGAGAAATCCTTGGATCCAATGTACTTCTCATAAGCGACTCTACCGATAAAACATACTACTGGCGGGTTCTCGGTCTTGATGATACGTGAAACTCTTTTACGGCCCGGCAACTCCTCGCCCTTCTTAAGCGCTGTAATGTCACGTGTTGGTCTATTGATGATATTAACGAAGCCCAATCCATAAATAATATTGAACTTCTCTTTGTAGACCCGTCTTAAGGCGTCGTCATCGCGGAGTTCGTCTCGTGTCTCAGCAACGATTCCAGCATCCGACAGTAAATACCAAAACATCTTATTGTTGGAAAACGGCACGCCCCGATTAAACGAACCAAAATGAGGATTGATACCAACAAATAGTATTTTTGGTTTCCTATATCTGTAGTGGATCACGGTCTATCTCTTAACGCAGATCATCATGACGGCTGCGAGGTTTGATTGATGACGACGAAATATCCTCCGCATCATTAGCACTCGCTCGCGTGACTCGCGGTCACGCACGATATTCCAGATGAAACGTAAAGTTCCTTTCACTCCTTCATCACTCAACAAACGTTTCGGTTCGAGCAAATGCATCGGCGAGCGCGCCTCGACTTCAACTTCAAAACCTTCTGCTTGCATTAGCCGGCGCCATTCTGAAAGGCACAGGGGCCGCACCCCAACGTGTATTGCCCGAGATAGAGCTTGATTGATCTCTTGCTGACGATGCTCATCAAGACCGTCCCCAACCAGACACATCTCGTGAATGGCATAGCGGCCGCCGCGCTTTAGCAGCCTGCGTGCTTCGCGGACTATGCGGCGTTTCATCTCCGCAGTTTGCATTGTGAGCATGGCTTCGCCGTAGACGACAGTGGCAACCTCGCCAGGCAGGCCGGTTCTATCGGCGCTTCCCGTCACGCACTTTTGTGATGATTCTTTCAGGTAGCTGCTCACTATCGCCGCGGCCGCCGGATCGCGTTCGACTGCTGTATATGAAGCCGGGCGGCGTTTTAGCGCAAGTTGTGCAGTGATTCCGAGTCCGGGTGCGAACTCCAGCACATCATCAGTGGATACAATGGTAAGTGCGGCAATCATTCGCCGTGTTAGCTCCATTCCTCCGGGCCTCAACACACGTTTACCCAGTCGCGCCAGCAACCAGTGACCTGGCATTTTCCGCGGGTTGAGGGTCACGCCTGGGGTATTCATTGTCAGTACATCGCTCATCCCATTCTCCTTCCGGGCGCTGATTCAATTGCTCGTGTTTTCAAATAGAAACTGCAGCATAGGCGCGCCTGGAGAGACGCGATATGACTCATGTCACACCTAAACAAATTTTTAATATCTGATTTCTTTCGCGAGGCGTGATTTAAGTCACTGTGTCAACCCTTGATCCCCGATTAGCCTGCCAGTGACCAGGATAGAAGGAGAAGCAATTATGTTGGACACTACAAAAACCGTTAGGGAGTTCGCGCTGGAGATACCCGCGGCGACTCGAATTTTTGAAAAACTTGGTATTGATTATTGCTGCGGTGGCGGTAAGAGTCTGGCGGATGCCTGCGCCCAAGCCGGGCTTATCGTGGAGGAAGTCCTCGTCTCGCTTGAAACTAACGTTAGATCCGACCAAACCGTCGCTGACAACGGCTGGCAGACCGCGTCACAGGCGGAAATAATCGCGCACATTGTTGAAAAACACCACACGTTCACACGAGAAGAGTTGGAGCGACTGGATGCATTGCTAGCAAAAGTGTGTGGAGTGCACGGGCAGAACCACCCAGAACTGATTCACATTCAGGATCATTTCAGGAAGCTACGCGCGGAACTCGAGCCTCACATGCTGAAAGAAGAAAGGGTGCTCTTCCCCTATATCGTTCAAATGGAGGAAGCGGCGCTGACGCATCAACCTCTTCCCTCGCCGCCTTTTGGAACTGTGCGGAATCCAGTGCGCGTGATGATGACCGAGCATGACGCGGCCGGATACATTTTGGGAAGAATGCGTGAGGCCAGTTGCGACTACACTGTTCCGGCCGATGGATGCATTAGTTATAAGACCTTGTACAGCGCACTGCAGGCATTGGAAGTTGACCTGCACCAGCATATCCATTTGGAAAATAACATCCTGTTTCCGCAAGCGGTGGAGCTTGAGGATGCCGCCAACTCTCGTTGATGGTTAACAGCGAAGCGAAACGCCTGGCGCGAAAACAGTTCAATTTTGGAGTAACAACAATGAGTCATTGGTACAAGATGTATTCTCTCGTTGCAGGAGTTCTTTTTATCTTTGCTATCAGTGCGCCAGAGCGAGGCTCAGTCGCCTTTGAAGAAAGCGAAGCGTCGTTGGCGCAAGGAGACAGATCTATGGAGTTCAAAATTCCAAAGTCTTTGCAAGCGGAACATGCGGAGCTTCATGAAGAACTCGCCAAGGCGATTGCGGCGGGCGGAAAAGTGTCAGAAGCCGCAAAAACTGTAGCCTCGCTGCTACATAAGCATTTTGAGAATGAGGAAGAGTACGCGCTGCCTCCTTTAGGGTTGCTCTCGGAACTGTCAAAAGGAAGAGTCACGCCGGAGATGAGAAATGCGATTGTCATGGCTGACAAGCTAAAAGCGGACCTTCCTCACATGCTCGAGGAGCATAAGGACATTGTCCTGGCTGAAGAAACTTATCGCTGCAGCAAAACAGGAAAATAAAATGGAGCATGCGCGCTTCGCCGAGAAGCTAATCCTGAGCCATTTTATAAATCTGAGCCAACGACGATGACGTCCTCCCGCCTTCCCATTCTCGGCGCGATTACGACCACGCTATCTCATCGTTAATACCCAAGCGATCCCGAGAACGACGAATGACCGTGAGAACACGTGCACATAACAAGTGTTTTCACGCTATGAACCATCCAGGCCTTCCTTTAAGTTGATAATCAATTCTTGGGCGGAAGGACACGAGAGATGGAACACATTATCGACAATTCAAACCGAGCCACTCCTCGAACGAAACCACTGGCTGGAGCCAACGTTTCCGGCCCAGCCTATCAGGCTTATCAAATTTTGCACGTCGCCTTCGTGGTCGCGCCGATAGTCGCGGGACTGGATAAATTTTTCAATGTACTTGTAAACTGGGAGCAATACCTGCCTCCGTTCGTTAACACAATGGTCGGAGGCCGCGGTCACGAGTTGATGCTCGTTGCCGGCGTCATCGAAATCATCGCCGGACTCGGAGTTCTGGTTAAACCGAAGCTCTTTGCGTACGTAGTTTCAGCCTGGCTATTGATGATTGTGGTTAATCTGTTGATGATCCCGGGCTACTACGATATCGCACTACGCGATTTTGGTCTGGCGTTGGGCGCTCTCGCCCTGGCACGACTGAGTCATCAGTTTGATCGCTGAGTTTTGGCAAATGGTGCGCAGCTCCCGACTGCGTGTTTGTCTTGCAAGACGTGCTATCTAACGGCGGTTGCCTGAACAAGGCGGTAGTATTTTAACGGTTGTTCCGGCGGCGACTGCGACCAACATACCGGTCCTGTCTTAACATCAGCCGAAGCGACCGGGTGCAAGCGGAGCCCTCCCTGGCCATCGCGAAGTAGCAGTTCAAGCTTTCCAGTTCCGCCGCGCCAGCCGCTGGGCTGATTTACAGCTCCGATGATATCGATAGCATCGGGAGGCAGCGTGTCTGTCACGGCGAATTCTCGAAGCATCGGAGGCGCACATCCAAGCAAATCGCCGTTGTCAGCGATCGTCAGCGGTATTCCCCAAACCGTTCCACTGCTATCTCGGAAGATGCCCAGCCGATCGCCGGTTCCGTGCTGATCTGATGTTGGTGCGTTAGAGACAGTGATTAGCTTCCCATAGCTGTGCTCTAGTTGAGAGATGGAAACGTAAGCAGCGTGTGGTTGCTTTGGTGGGTTGCAAGAGACGAACAGGAGCAAGCTGGTTAACAAAATACTCCGAACCGGCCATGACGGAATCGCGTGAGGGGTCTCGTTGAATAGTTCGCGACTCAATATTGTCCTCATGGGATGTGTCTGTTCAATGCATTCTAGGCCTTGCTTGGTTGAAAAGCATTAGGGCGGCGAAGGTGAGATCACGTGCCGAGAATACGTGTTTCCACTCTATTCCTTAATCACCCGGTCCCTTAAGCTTGTCTATGAAGATCAGACTACCTTCTGCTGGAATTCTGCTGTGAGAGTAAATACGTCGTCGTTCACAATTCTATTTCGCCGTTGGGCAAAGTTGGTCACCGGATTGGCATTTATCGGTTTCAGCATCGCTTTTATGAAACACGCCAATTTAGGTCTGGGCCCCTGGGACGTCCTAAACGATAGTTTAGCTGGATTAACAGGAATACAACTTGGCACAGTTTCTATTGTTGTGGGAGCGATTGTAGTGTTGTTGTGGATCCCGATGCGCGAAAGGCCCGGAGTCGCCTTAATACCAAGCATTGTATTGATCGGGGCATTTACAAACATAGGTATGGCTTTGGTCGAAAGCGCCAGCAGCGCTTTGCTAAGAACTGCCTGGTTGATAACAGGAATATTTCTCGCGAGCTTCGGTAGTGCTTTATATCTTGGAAGTCAACTCGGAGCTGGTCCACGGGACGGCCTCATGTTAGGCCTGAGTAGAAAGACAGGTTGGAGTGTTGGCCGCACCCGCACGGCCCTCGAAGTCACGGTACTTGTTGTCGGTTGGATTTTAGGTGGAGCCGTAGGCATCGGAACCGTGATCTCCGCTCTGACAATTGGACCCGCTATCCAATTCATGGCTGGTAAGGCCGGGCGACACCTTGAGAAACCCGTAAAGCAGCCACATGTTATGTTGCGGCAGGGTGTTTAAAGCTTGGTCCCGTTCGAGCTTCTTAGAATTCCGGGTCATCATCGAGCGTTTCTGTTTTCACGACCCAACACTTCGAAACGGCAACGCGGAGAACCCTCACGATCGCATCGCTCTCGGACCTCGACCCCAACTATTTCTGAGAGGAGTGTTTCAGCGAGGCTGCAAACTTCCGGATGCTGCGCGACCGCCGCAGCCAACGGGCAACTCTCGCTGCAGATTACCAGCTCGTCATTTTTCTTCTCAAGACGAGCAGCTCCGCCTAACGATTCCAGCGCCACGAGTCCCTGCGCGATGCGACTCTCAATGTTGTCGTTCTTATTGCTTGCAACTCGATCACCAGCTAACGAATGGCCTACTTCACGTAAAACCTCTGCGAGCGCCGATGGCGTAAGTCGTGCCTTTAGTACGGCGATAAGTTGATTGAGTAACGTGTCGTACGCTTTAGGGAAGAGATGCTCCGCTTCCTCCGTCAGCTCGTAAGCGAAATGTGGTTTACGTGTTCCGCGCTGAATGCCGCTCTGCTTGATAAGACCGTCGCGCTCAAGCGAAAGCAGGTGCGCGCGCACCGCATTGTCTGTCAGTTCCAGGTCTTGGGCCAACTCGTTAACCGTCTTCGTGGTTCCCCTCAACAGGGTGACAAGCCGGCCTCTAGTGCTGCTGAAAAATCGTTTGTCAAGCTTGGTTCTCTTCATTTCAGGCGCAGTATCGCACACTCCCCGAATAAAGACAATAAATCAAGTTAGTCCTTGACTTATTAGAATAAAAGAGTATTCTTCGATTCAAAAGACACAAGTCGCTCAGGCGACGGTTCAAATTTAGCGCTTAGGAGAATACGAAGATGGAACACATTATCGACAATCCAGCCCGAACTACTTCTCGAACTAAACCGCATGCAGCAGCCGATGTTTCTGGACCAGCTTACGAGGCATACCAAATCTTGCACGTCGGCTTCGTAGTGGCACCGATAGTTGCTGGCGTGGACAAGTTTTTCAATCTGCTGGTGAACTGGGAGCAGTACCTACCTTCGTTCGTCAACAAAATGCTGGGCGGTCACGGGCATGAACTGATGCTGGCCGCCGGCGTCATCGAAATCATTGCGGGACTCGGCGTTCTGTTCAAACCAAAATTTTTCGCTTATGTAGTTTGCGCTTGGCTTTTAATGATCGTCGTGAACCTGCTGATGATCCCAGGCTACTACGACATCGCGCTACGCGACTTTGGTCTGGCATTAGGTGCCCTCGCCCTTGCGCGTTTGAGCCACGAATTCGATCGCTGAACTTTGTGGCAAATTACGGAAATGGTAGCCGCTCTCTTTAGTCCGGCAGGGAAGGCCAATCTTCGCCTGCCAGCGGACACCCAGCGAAAACGTAGCCAAGTTTTAATCGTCAAAAAATATCTGTCTGGAGTGAAAGAACCGCAATGCCGTTACCGAATGCGCAGCCAGGCACGTCAACCTGCAGCACGGCAAGAAATTGTTGGTCGTCTTATGGTGGGCGACGAATTCTTAGCCAACTGAATCAACGAAATTCACTAAGCCCTTTGAATTCGAAGACGGTGGAACCGGTCGCTGAGGCGCGCCTGCCAACGGACTTCGGCGAGTTCCGCCTCATCGGATACCGGTCACTTACTTCCGATGAAGAGTTTGTCGTGCTTGTGCAGGGCAAATTGCGGAAGGACCGCCCAACGCTGGTCCGTATTCATTCGCAGTGTTTGACGGGTGATGTGTTTCGATCAACCAAATGCGACTGCGGCCAACAGCTTCGCAAGGCGATGGAACTGATCGAACGGGAAGGGAACGGCGCAATTGTTTATCAACAGCAGGAAGGTCGTGGGATTGGCATCATCAACAAAATTCGTGCGTACGCGTTGCAAGACAGGGGCGCGGACACAATCGAGGCAAATGAGAAACTGGGGCTGGCAGTTGACCTGCGCTGCTACGAACAATGCGGAGAGATTTTGCGTGATCTGGGCGTGAATGCTGTCCGATTGATGTCAAACAATCCCGAGAAGATTCGCGCGCTCGAAGAGATAGGACTCAAGGTTGTCGAACGCGTCTCACTCGAAACTTCGCCGACTGATGCGGCCAGGAATTATCTGCGCACTAAGAGGGAAAAGATGGGCCATCTGCTGGAGGCAGTGTGAACAAACGATGGAGCGAAGCGCGGCAAGCAAGTGGAAACACTCGCAAGAACAGGTGGTAACACCGTCGCCAACTGTTCTCCCTCAAGGATAACGTTAGCTGAGACCAAAGGCCGAAACAGAACACGCACTTGCTCCTGCGATGAGCAGCGCCGGAAGGAAAGTCTGATGAAGTTTTTTCTGGACACAGCAAACTTAAACGAGATTCGTGAGGGCGCTGCGCTTGGCTTAGTTGATGGAGTTACCACGAACCCTTCCCTGGTAGCCAAGGAAGGTGGAGTTGATTTCAAGAGGCACGTGGCGGCCATCTGCGAACTGGTAAAAGGTGATGTTTCTGCTGAAGTCACCAGTCTCGACACTGACGGCATGTTGCGCGAGGCGCGCGAGTACGCCGCGATCGCGCCTAACGTGGTGGTTAAATGCCCGCTCACGAACGATGGGTTGAAGGCCACGCGCCAGTTAACGTCAGAGGGGATTAAGGTAAACGTCACGCTTTGCTTTTCTGCTGCGCAGGCGATCCTGGCCGCGAAAGCCGGCGCGGCCTACATTAGTCCGTTCATGGGCCGACTTGATGACATTGGGCACAACGGTCTGGAGCTCGTCAGCGATATCATCCAAATCTATAACAACTATGATTGGAAGACCGAAGTGCTAGCGGCCAGTATTCGACATCCCATTCACGTTATCGAAGCAGCGCGCATAGGGGCTGGCGTAGCAACAATGCCGTTCAAGGTAATGGTCCAACTTTTTAATCACCCGCTAACAGACAAGGGACTCGAACAGTTTCTTGCCGATTGGCGGAAGGCAGCCTGATAAAAGGTTGGCTTACCAGATCGTCAGTGACGACGCCATTTCAAGAAGAACGAAGTGACTTTGAAGCTGCAAATGCTGGGTTGGGTTGGAACAGCGCTCGTCATCGTCGCGTATGTGCCTCAGATACGGCATCTGTACGTTGAGAAATGCGCCTGGGGCATCAGCATTTCGACGTGGCTGATCTGGCTGGTTGCCGGCGCGCTACTTCTAAGCTACTGCGTATTTCGAAATGACACCTTGTTCACATTCGTCCAGGTCATCAACATCACGGCCATTATCGCGACCATCGTTCTGGCGCGCAGGAGTAATCGTATTTGCCCATACCACTTAAAGACGACTCTGGCAGCGCGAGGTAAGAATTTGGCACCTCAATAAGAAAAAGATGAGCGGTACAGTTACAGGAGAGACCCAATGTCACGAGCACAAATTGTCATTGATCAGCAAGATGGCGGAGGCAATACGCAATTGATGCGCGCAGCGTTAGATGGCCAAACCGCGGCAGTGAGAGATCTGCTCCGGAAAGGAGCAGACGTGAATGCGCAAAATCTTGAAGGTCGAACAGCGCTCATGTTTGCTGTCATTAATCTCCGCGTTGACACGGTGAAAACGTTGCTGAAGTTTGGGGCCGATGTGAACGTCCAAGCCCGTTGTGGTTGTACGCCCTTAACGCTCGCGGCTTGTAGCGGCGACATCGGAATCACTCAGGCGTTGTTAAATAATGGCGCAGATGCAAACAAGGTTTGCAGCCCCGGTAAAACTGCCCTCATCGTTGCCATAGAACACGGTTACCACGCCATCGGTGAATTGCTCAGAAGAGCTATGGGCCATTCAAAGCAAGTGAAGCCCGAAAGGCTTCCATCCGACTCGAGAGGTCGCAAACGATCTGCGGTTCTATCCGCGACAAATTAACGAGGCAAGTCGAAAAAATTAGATTGCCCGCGAATGAAAGAGGAGCGATGAAATGTTAAATACGAATTCATACAAAGCCAAACAATTCAATCTGAGTGGCTTGAATGGCATCTCCGATCAAACTCTCGAGATGCACTTCAAACTCTACGAGGGCTATGTTAAAGAGACGAATAAGCTGACCGATAAGATTTCAGAGTTTCTGAGAGACGGTACAGTCGATCAGGAGGAAGTGCCAGCTTATTCCGAACTCACTCGCCGCCTGGGATTCGAGTACAACGGCATGGTTCTGCACGAGTACTATTTCGGCAATATGAATCAAGGTGGTCAGGTCGACCCGGATCGAACCTCTGGTTTCTTCCGTGCTGCTGAAGAGAGCTTCGGCAGTTACGAGATCTGGAAGGCGGATTTTGTGGGCATTGGAAAGATGCGCGGCGTCGGTTGGGCCATCTGTTATGAGAATCCGGCTAATGGGCGACTCTCAAATCACTGGATTACGCTTCATGAGACTGGCAACGTGGCGGGCTTCAATCCCGTGCTGGTGATGGACGTGTGGGAGCATGCGTTCCTACTCGACTACAAGCCGGCCGAGCGGTCTAAATATATCGAAGCATTTTTCTCCAACATAGCCTGGGATGTCTGCGACGAGCGGCTGAAACCCGGGCTGGTTGCGCGTCCTGCGACAGCTCGTTAACTCGGTTGAAAGGAGGAGGTTGCTGTAAGAAGATAGGGCAGCAAGACAGACATGCAAGACAAGCAGCGAACAAAGGCACGCGGTCAGGGCGATTTGTGGAAGGGGTTTGTCGCGGGCCTCGTTGGCGGACTAGTGGCATCCTGGACGATGAACCGATTTCAGGAAGTATGGAGCAAGGCTAGTAAGGGTCTCGACGATTGGTCACACAACGAGTTTCGAAATGTATGGGGCGAGTTCTCCGAACGACTCGAGCAGCAGCCCGATACTCAAGCTTCGACATTAACTCCGGCCTCAGAAGCACAGGATGACACGACGGTGAGAGCCGCCTCGGCAGTTTCCGAGGGACTCTTTGATCACAAGTTGACGCCAAGTGAAAAGAAGATTGCAGGCCCGGCAGTTCACTACAGTCTCGGTACAGGTGTAGGTGGATTATATGGCGTCGCAGCAGAAATGGCGCCGAAAGTTACTGCGGGATCAGGGCTGGCTTTCGGTGCCGTGTTCTGGCTGGTTGTGGATGAGGGCGCTGTGCCATGGCTAGGCCTCTCGAAGGGACCCACGGCGTATCCGCTCTCCATACACGCTTACGCTCTCTCATCACACTTTGTTTATGGACTTACGGCGGAGATGGTGCGACGCGCAGTCCGCAAGGCACTATAGTCGCTGTTTACCATGACGGATTCCAAGCACAGAATTGCCGTGAAGACAAAAGAAGAGCCTTTTTCTGATCGCGAACTTGCAGCGCTCCAGCGCCTGACCTTTGACTATTTTCTCAAGGAAACAAATGCTGAGAATGGCCTGGTACCGGACAGCACCCGCCAGGGATCGCCTTGCAGTATTGCGCCCACTGGCTTTGCCCTGGCTGCTTATCCCGTTGCGGTCGAACGCGGTTTTATCACACGCGATGATGCGATTAATCGAACCCTCACGAGCCTGCGCTTCTTTGCCAACAGTCCCCAAGGTCCGGAACCGAACGCCACCGGATACAAAGGCTTCTACTATCACTTTCTCGACATGAAGAGCGGCCGGCGAACGATGGATTGTGAACTATCAACGATCGATTCGACCTTCGTAATTGCTGGCGCATTGACGGCGGCCGAATATTTCGATCGCGACACTAAAGACGAGCGAGAAATCCGCAACCTTGCTACGTCGCTTTACCTACGCGCGGACTGGCAATGGGCACAGAATGGACAAGACACTGTAACGCACGGTTGGACGCCTGAACGTGGGTTTATTAAGTATCGATGGGAAGGCTACAACGAAGCGTTGATTCTTTACGTTCTTGGCCTGGCCTCACCAACGCACCCGTTACCCAAAGAGAGCTACGCCGCTTGGACCACCACTTATGAGTGGCGAAGTCTTTACGGATACGAATTTCTCTACGCGGGTCCGCTCTTCATCCATCAACTTTCCCACATGTGGATCGATTTTCGGGGTATTCAGGACGAGTATATGCGCCACATAGGAATCGATTATTTCGAGAACAGCCGGCGCGCGACTTACATTCAGCAGCAGTACGCAATTCATAACCCGAGAGACTTCAAAGGTTATGGTGAATTCATTTGGGGATTGACGGCGAGCGATGGTCCGGGACCAGCAATCGAGCAGATCGAAGGCAGACCTCGCCAATTCTACGACTATATAAACCGCGGTATTCCCGACGGCCCGGACGATGGCACCCTGGCTCCCTGGGCTGTCATTGCTTCACTCCCGTTCGCTCCCGAGATTGTATTGCCGTCCATTAGTTACTTCGACGAAACCTTTCCTGAAATGACCAGCAAATATGGATTCAAGTGCAGTTTCAATCCTACGTATGCTGCCGCTTCAGGCAAAGGCTGGATCTCCAAAGGTTACTACGGTCTGGATCAGGGTCCGATAGTTTTGATGATTGAGAACTATCGCTCAGAATTTCTCTGGCGCTTGATGCGAAGCTGCCCTCACATCGTCACCGGGCTTCGGCGAGCTGGGTTTTCTGGCGGTTGGCTTGACAACGAAGGTCAACAGGATTCCTTCGAAGTCGTCCAATCAGAAAGACAACAGCTGAGTTGATAAAACGCCAGCCAAAGAGAAGCAGCTGTGTTTAAGGGCAGGGCAGCTGGTCCCCAACTTGTTAAAACACCCCGTGCGCGTTTTTGCCAGACTGATCGTTAGTCAAGTTACGTCGCGTCTGCAGTTTTTGATTTACCCTTGGTTCCTTGAGAAAGCGTTGAATCTCGCTTTCGCGGTAGCCCCATTCACGTAAGATGGCGCGAAGCCTACCGTGGTCGGCGGCTCGTTCCGCGAGAATAATTGGTTCCTGGTTCAATTTCATCATCTTCAACCCCCGAATAAGCTTTCGTGCGTGTTCAATCTTCGATAGCAAGAGTTACCTGGACCCTATATCACTTCAGCACGGCAACACGGGCCGGCCGAAGTAGCTCGCCATTTAAGAAGTAGCCGCGTCGATGTTCGGTACATACCGTTCCGGAGCGTTCTCCGTCGCCATCAATTACAGTCATCGCCTCGTGCACGGTTGGATCGAACGGCTTGCCTTCGCTGTCAAACGATGTGACGCCATTCGATTGGAGGACGTCACTCAATCGCTGACGAATTAGCCTGAGGCCGTCGGCCACTGCATCCGGTGCTTCGCCTACATGCAACAGGGCGCGGTCGAAGTCATCCATCACATCGAGAAGCGCGAGCAGCACTTCGCGTTTCCCGTTCTGTTCCGCACGGGAATGTTCCTGCCGCGTACGCCGCCGGTAGTTATCAAATTCAGCCAACATTCGAAGTCCGCGTTCGCGCTCGCTATCCAATTCCTCCTTCAGCCGACGGATCTCGGGATCTAACTCGCCGCGACGCTCGCCTTCGACGACTTCGTAAAGTCCATTGTCAGCCAATTCTGTTTCTTGTATGTGCGCTAAGTTTTGCATATTACCGTTTCCTCAAGTATTACGGATTTGTTTCTTCGTTACGGGCAGCGGCATCAGCACGTCTTACGGGAAGATGCCAAGCTCGGCGTAACAAGTAGCTATCTTGTTTATTGCGCCGATAAAAGCAGCTGTCCTGAGACTCGGAATTTTGGGATCCGATTTCCATATCTCACGAATCTGGTTGTAAGCAACAGCCATCGATTCTTCGAGGCCGGAATTAACCAGATCGATCTCGTCAGCACCACGTGCAACCGTTCTTCTTTCTGCGTCAGACAGTCTTCGTCCAGTGCTTTCTTCGATGACACGTAGCAGGTTCTCATTACTTCTTTGCTCAAAACGCTTACCCATCCTGCCGAATCGAACGTGCGACAGATTTTTCAGCCATTCGAAATAAGAGGCTGTGACGCCACCGGCGTTTAAGTAAATATCGGGGATGACCAGAACGCCATTGCTCAGGAGGATCTCCGCCGCCGCTGCAGTGGTCGGTCCGTTGGCAGCCTCGGCAAGGATCTTCGCCTTCACGCGTCCGGCGTTCTCTTCCGTGATCTGGTTTTCCAGCGCCGCCGGAATCAAAATGTCGCAATCAAGTTCAAGCGCCTCCTCGCGCGTGCCGAGATTGGTTGCGCCGGGAAAGTTGAGGAGAGACCCGGTCTCCTTCCGGTGCTTCATCACCGCCTCGACGTCCAGCCCCTGCGGGTTATAGATAGCGCCTTCAAATTCCGCCAAGGCGATGATGACTGCGCCTCCGTGCTGACAAAATTGAGCGGCGTTGTATCCAACATTGCCCAACCCCTGCACCACCACGCGCTTACCCTCCAACCCACTGCCGAGGCCGAGTTGGGCCATGTCATCTCGGTGGCTGCATACTTCGCGCAGACCGAAGAAGACCCCGCGACCTGTGGCCTCAAGTCTTCCGCGCACGCCGCCCTGGGAGACAGGTTTACCTGTGACGCACGCAAGCGCATCAATCTGTCCCGGGTGGAAAGCGGCGTAGGTGTCTCCTATCCAGGACATCTCTCGCTGCCCAGTTCCGTAATCGGGAGCTGGGACATCTACTCCAGGACCCAAAAAGTTCTTCTTAATCAACTCCGAGGTGTATCGCCGTGTGATCTGTTCCAACTCCTCAATCGAGTAATTCTTCGGGTTGATCTTTACTGCGCCTTTGGCTCCCCCGAACGGTACATCCATCACCGCACACTTGTAAGTCATAAGCGCGGCGAGTGCTTTCACTTCATCCTCATTGGCATCCTCGGAGTATCTGATTCCTCCTTTTACGGGCAGCTTATGGTGGCTGTGTTGCGCGCGCCAACCCGAAATGACTTGATAGCCTTGGCGAGTGCGCACGGGAAACTTGAACGAATAGACGCTGTTACAGACCTTAATTTGATCCAAGAGACCTTTCGGATGCTGTGTGAATGACGCGGCCTGATCAAAATAGGCTGACACGCTGTCAAAAAAGCCGGTCTGAGAATGAGCTGTGTTCATTGGTCACTCCTTCGATCAGTTAATTGGATTCGACAATTTTACCCACGCCATATTCATCGAGTAAAAGAAGATATCCGAGAGCTAACGGCTCATCTTCCAACGTGTCGCTCAGGTCAAGATCGCGCGGTGGCACGCGGCCGTTTAGCCGCCTAAGGGACCAGCTAAGGTACCGGCGAATTGGCCCGCCACCACAATATTCGCGGTCGTCTCGCTCCAGTGCGCGCACGACTTCGATCGCAGACTTTCCGCAAACATCCCTTCCTTGAAGTCTAAAAATCATGGTAGCTCCCTCGAACCGCTTACCCCAACAAGTCCTCGCGTCTTCGATCAAACCCGGATACCCAACTTGGGCAACGAGTGAATCATATTCATTAAAGCAATCTGCAACGAGCGTGTTATCACTCATGCAACGCAGGCGTTTTCTCTTGTATTGGGTGCTAGTCGGGTTGCTATACTTCGAAATCACACTTCAGTTTGGAGGCAGGCGTTGAGTATCCGCGGGCGATTATTAGCGCTGGCAATAGGTGGGGTTCTGCCGCTATTAGTCGTCGGGCTGATAGTCCTTGGGATAGTTTGGTCTCAAAAGCAACAGCAACTTAATGAAAGTCTGGAGCAGCAAGCGGAGTTGGCCGCGCTCGTTTTCGATCGTTGGCTTGACGCTCAATATCAACCTCTTAAAACCATCGCTTCCTATCCGCCCAACCATCTGAATGACAAGGTCGCTCTGGAAGAAAACCTGAAGGCCGCGCTAAGAAACCGCACACATTGGATTGACTTACGAATGCTGGACGCTAGCGGAAAAGTTATGATGACGGAACCCGCGGCTGCCGGCAATCTTCCGCCCGGCCTGGCCGAGAAGCTGGTCGGTGAAGTACGAACCGGCCTGCCTGACGTTGAGACAGACTGGACGCATGGCGAGGGTCAGTATCTTGTGGCCGTCGCAGTACCACTTGAAAGTGGCGGAGCCGTGGTTGCGCGGGTCGACGGCGCGGCCTTAAACGAGCCACTCCACGGCATCACTTTGCCGGACCGCGCGGTTGTCACCCTACTCGATCAACGATATCGCATAGTCTATCGAAGCCAGACTCCTGAATCCACAATAGGAATGGATCTGAGCAACTCCGAATTTCTTTCGGCGCTCGAAAATCAGAATACGGGACTCGTAGTTGTAAAGAGTTCGATCGATGGTGTTGATCGTGTCTACGGGCTCGGTCGGGTGGGCCAAACTGGATACATCGTTATGGTTGGAATTCCCAGCGCCATTCTCTATGCGTCCGCGCGGCGCCAGCTTATGGGGTACGCCGCGGTTGGTTTGATAGTTGTGTTTTGCACGATGACGGGAGCGCTGCTTATAGCAAGAAGTATCGCTCGGCCGGTGCGACTCCTTAACTTTGCCGCAGAAGAGTTTGGAGGAGGAAATTTTTCTGCGCGGGCTCCAACTGATGGAAAAGACGAAATGTCACGCCTTGGCATGAACTTTAACGCGATGGCGCAGCGACTTCAGAAAAGAGAGGCCCGGCTTGCCGAGCTGGACCGGCTCAAGTCGGAGTTCGTCTCAACCGTGTCTCACGAGCTGCGCACACCTTTAACCACCATCAAGGCGTTAACGCGCTTGTTAATGCGCGACGGGCTCGAGGAAACTAAAAGGCGGGAGTATATAGAAACGATTTCCGTCGAATGCGATCGCCAGATTGATTTTGTTCTCAACCTGCTGGATCTTTCCCGTATCGAAGGGGGTGTGTTACGCGTCACACACGAACGAGTTGAGGTGGACGAAGTTATCTCCTCAGTCGTCAAGTCAGAGACGCGATCGGCGGAAAAAAGGCGACACGAACTTCGCGTCGAACCTCAGCCTGAGGTTTCGCCGGTGTGCGCTGACCCGAAAGAACTTCGCCGGGTGCTTTCGAACATCGTCGAGAACGCTATTAAGTACACACCAGACGGCGGTCGCATTATTCTCTCCGCTCATGAAGAAGACTCGCATGTGGCAATAAGCGTGACGGACAATGGTCGCGGTATACCGGCTGAAGACATGCCTATTCTCTTCGATAAATTTCATCGGGGACGTCCGGCACCCCATTCCGCTGCAATGGCTGAGGGCACGACTAACGCTGAGTTCCTGGAAGATGCCGATGTGTCAGGCGTCGGGCTTGGTCTATACCTGGCGCGTAATGTTATGGAGCGAATGGGAGGGCGGATTACCGTAGACAGCAAGGTCGGACGCGGTAGCACCTTCAAATTGCATTTGCCGATGTGGAGTGGCGCAGGATGCAATAAGCCGGCGTAGGCGAGGACCAATCGATGGCTAAACAGTTGTTGGTAGTTGATGACGACCCAAGTCTGCTGCTTGCAGTGTCCGAAACATTGCGTGCAGAAGGCTACGACGTGCAGACGGCTCGCAGGGGGGCCGAGGCAATGGTGCGCGTTGCCGAAGCGCTTCCCGATCTGATCATCAGCGACATTCGTATGCCAGGAATGGATGGATACGCGCTGGTGCGAAATCTACGCGCGTCGCCGCGCAGCCGGCTCGTGCCTATTATCTTCCTCACAGCTAAAGATGAGACCGCTGATCGCATCACCGGATTTCGCACTGGTGTGGATGCCTACGTCACAAAGCCGTTCGAGCCTGAAGAATTGGTTGCCATCGTCAAGAGCATCCTGGAACGAGTTCAACGTACTCACGCCGACCTCGCACGCATGTTTGGAGAGCAGGAGCCCGACGATTCGGATTTGATAAGGGATGAAGACTTGACAGACGCGGAATGGCGGGTTGCCGAGGCCGTCGCGCGCGGGCTCTCAAACAAAGAGATCGCCGCTGAACTGAAGCTCAGCCTGAGAACGATAGAGGGTCACATTAGTCGCATTCTTGATAAGAAGAGTTTGAGTAACCGCGTTGAGTTGGCTCTTCATGTGCGGGGACGCAAGCAAACTGAATGAAATCGTCAACTGTGGTGCGAGCGTCCCGGAGGAACGTTTGGAACCGGGTGGTCAATTAAGGTCGCGCTCCCTTAGGAGCGAAATATCGGATAAACCGCCGCTTCAGGTCTGTTCGAATCGTTAAGCCAAAGCTATAAACATTCGGCTCGTCCGCCCGCCTTTCTTTGCAACAATCGCACGCCTGCTTAATCCTTTCTCCCTTAGATCACTTCGCAATCCCTCCTTTAACCAGATTTCCAACCATCGACACGTCCAAAGCGTCGGGTGTAAATACCCGCAAATTTAGGTGTTAATACGCTATTTCGTTTTAGCCGTCCTCGCTAGTCTAGCACTGTAACAATCGTCATCACGCAACTGACAAACGGAGCGGACCAGCATATGGGATTAGGACTCAGCGAACACAAAACAGTAACGATACCTGAGACTGGAAAAGGCGAAAACTGGTTGGAAATGTTGAAGCAATGGCTCGTGCAGTGTCCGCAGTGCTCCGAGGTGCGATTGGTCGTAGGCGCGCAGGAGAGGGATCGCTATATCTGCAAAGACTGCGGGCATAGTTTTGTCATCGGCCTCAATCGCGCCGGTAAGTCGTAAGCGTCTGAACATGATTAATTCTAGAAGGAGACACCAAAGTTAATGACATATCGAGGTCTGTTAATTAGAGAACCAGAGCTGCGGTGGCCAATAGTTATCCTGGCTGCTGTCGTCACCACGATCATCGCGCTGATGGCAGCGGGTTTGCATTATGTGGCTATGAACCAGCCCGTGAACTTTAATTCAGGTCCGCGTCTAACAACTGCGTTACGACCGGGAGAGCTGGAATTCGAACAGGTTCGCGAACAAATTGAAATAGCTCAATTACTGGGCACCGAGCAGGCACACCCTTTCAATAGTCTCGCGGTAGATCTTACGGCCACCGTCCGAAACAACACTGGACGAACCATAAGTGGCTTAGAGATGCGCGGAGCAATCGTGGATGCCCAAAACACTACTGTGCGCGAGCGGACGGTAATGGTCATTCCCACGCGGCAGATGGCACTCGAACCAGGTGAGGCAATCGGTGTTCGTGTTCTGCTCGAAGGCATTAGTAAGGATTCCGAACGAGCACATCCGCGGATGGAAGTTACAGGCGTACGTTTTGATTGATGGAGACGGGTGCAAAGAAAGTAACAACGAAGATTCCGGAGGAAATGAAACGTGGAAGCAGTGGTTGAACAAGCTGGAAAAAATCTATCGGTACTTGTGCCGGACTTAGTCGGGAAGATGGGCAGAGCCGCCGCGCGAGTCTTCGGATGCTGGCACGTAAACATGAGCCGGCCGTTTAGCCGAGGAAATGAGACTTATCGAACGTGTCTGTCCTGCGGCGCCCGGCGCCGGTTCGATTTGGAACAGTGGGAAACGGTAGGTTCCTTTTACTACGCAGAGCGCAATTCGGGTTTGTATGCCAGCGCGCACTGAGCAGGCTTGCGTTTGGATGCAAAGAAGCGATTCCCGTCGAAAGTGAGAGAGCAACATGTCATTGCAAATAGCCAAAAATGAACAGAGTCTTGCAACGCCGTCCCACTCCATTTCTGAGGCAAAGAATCAGGACAAAAGTATCAAGGTCCTGATTCCTTACGACGGTTCAGAGAGCGCCGAAATAGCTCTGAAAGATTTGAGTAGGGCAGGCCTGCCCGCAGCGCTTGATGCCCTCGTCGCGGTAACGAACGTATGGCTACCAATGTCGCCATACGAAATTACTCGCGCGGTCAGTTTGCGTCGGATGAGGGTTCTCACTGAAGGGGCGGCTTCGTTTGCCCCGGCGTTAAGGGATCATGAAGAGCAACGGGTCTTGTCACAGGAGGCTGAAGCACGGATTGGTTCAAGCTTTCCTTTGGGGCGAGTAAGAGCTGAGGCGATGCAGGATACGGCGACGGTTGCGAATGAGATTCTACGAAAAGCTAAGCAGTGGGGGGCCGAACTAATCGTCGTGGGATCAAACAGCAGTCCTTCGCCACACATAACTGATTACTCGGGACCGGCGCTTAAACTGGCGCGAGAGGCACATTGTTCTGTACGTATTGCCCGCGCGACTAATCGGCAGAATGATTCTCCGATACCGATCATCATAGCCACGGACGGATCGGCCTCAGCGCCACACCTGGTTAACGCAGTAGCGGATCGGGTTTGGCCAAAGGGAAGCGAAGTACGTCTGGTGGCGTGTAAAGCCGGCCCGCGCGATCCGCGGAGGGACGCTGAGACTAGTGTCACCATGTACGCTGCCGCAGAAATACTGCGGGCGAAGGGTCTAAGCGTTTCGACTGCCATCAGGGACGGAAATCCGCACGACGTGCTCCTTAGTGAGGCACGAGAGTTCGCTGCTGATTGCATCTTCATCGACTGTGGCGGATTTGGCCGCGGGTTAAACGAGGGATATGACCGATCGGGCCTTAGCGAAACCGCAGCGGCGCTCGTCTTGGGGGCCCATTGTTCTGTTGAAGTTGTGCGTGCAAAAAACTTTGGTGGTCCATACTTGAAACCCGCGGCCTAGTGACGGAAGGAAAATATATGAAACTTTTACTTGCAGTGGATTCGATTACGACTTTGGACATCCTTCTTGATGAGATGAAGACTCGTTCGTGGCCTGCGGAAACGGAGGCACGCGTTCTTTCAGTTGTTGAGGACGGAGAAATTGCACTTGAAACCTGGCGCGAACAGGGATATGGAAAGGCCGCCGTAGGAGAGGCAATGCGAAGAAGGGGAGAAGAAATTTCAGCGCGAGCAGTTATGAGACTGCGCGAAGTCGGCATACCCGCTGAGGTCGTAATTATGCGCGGCAGTCCTGACTTTCTCATTCCGTTTGCCGCTCGGCAGTGGCCGGCGGATCTGATTCTCATTCGCGCTCACAATCGCAGTGACTTTAGGAATTGGCTCCTGGGTAGCGTAGCAAAGTCAATCGTCGAGAGTGCGCCTTGTTCCGTCGAGATCGTTCGCTCTAAAGAAGCCAATCAACCGGGTGTGAACGTCGGCACGAGGATCTTATTAGCTACCGATGGGTCAATTGGGTCATTGGCTGCAGCCCAGGCTGTCGCGAAAACAAACTGGCCGACAGACACCGAAGTGAAGATTGTGAGTGTCATTGATCCGATAATTTATTCACTCGAGGAAATTGGATTGTTACGGGAGAAGCGAACCGAACGTGCACATCGGGCAATCGGTCAGGCAATGAGCCTGTTAAGAGAAACGTCGCTTAAGGTATCAGGAGAAGTCATCGCGGGAACGATCGCGGGACAAATCATTGCCCGGGCAAGGAATTGGAAGGCGGATCTGATTGTTCTCGGAAACCATGAACGACGCGGACTAAAACGGCTACTAATGGGCAGCATTTCGGCGGCTGTCGCTAACCGCGCGCAATGTTCTGTAAGGGTAATTCGCCGGCGCGACGTTTCACAGGATGAAAAATCATGGCTTCGTCAGGCAGGCCAGTCCGCGCGGGGCGTGGGCACGGTGTACAGATTTGAAGAGAGCTTGGGTTGGAGGAAGGCGGCATGAGTCAGGGCTTAGCAAAACAATCTTAGATGCAAGGATAGGAACATAGACATGAGAAAGAAATTAAAAAAGACAGTGAACATTCATATAACAGAACCCGATTACCAACGTCTTAGCGGATTGATCGAAATTACGCGCGAACGCAACGGCGTCGACAGGGAATACCTGAACAAGCTGGAAGCCGAACTTGATCGAGCAGAAATTGTCGATCAGAAACATATTCCGGCCGACGTAATTACTATGCGTTCGAAGGTTCGGTTGAAGGATTTAGTGAGTGGCGAAGCGAACACGTATTCGTTGGTGTTTCCTACCGAGGCCAACTTTAGCGAAGGGAAGATCTCTGTGCTGGCGCCCATTGGTACCGCCATTCTTGGTTACAAACAGGGCGACACTATCGAGTGGCCAGTACCCTCGGGTGTGCGCCGGCTTAAAGTTGACGAGGTCCTTTATCAGCCAGAGGCTGAAGGAAATTATGAACTTTAGCGGGCCAGCACTCCTGGAGGCGACAGTCGACGTTAGCTCGTCAGATTGTGGACCACGAAGGGCTGAGCTTGAAGCTCGGCCCTGTGCCCGCCTGTTCTGATTTCAGGAGTGACGTTTCAGGCGAAAGCTTCGAGCGATAGAATTTGTTTGACTACCGATACTACGGAGTTCGTCGCTCGGCCCTCTGAAGAGAAGGCTGTACATCGTGCGATTGTCGCTCTCCAGGTAGTAAACCAGGGCGCTCACTGTTTTTCCGCCCTGAACATATTCGTAAGAGAATTTGGCGCCGTTTAGTTTCCCAGAGAAAGTTTCCTCTGTGCCTGAGATGTAGCCGGCCAGATGCTGGGCCCATTGTTGTCTCCTGCTGACCATCTCAGACGGTGTAACGTCGGCAGCCACCAACTTTCTTCGTACGATCAACCTCACGTTTCCCCCCGTGTACTTAAATTCCATGCGAGTGCGCGGTGAAACGATGCCAGAAGATGGCAGCGCGCGCCACGCGGTCGACGGAAATTCGATAACGTAATCAACGCTCTTATTTTTGAAGGTACGTGCCTGGCTGCGTATGATCGTTGGGAAAAACGTCGCGACGAGAATCGACATCAAGGTGATCGTAACCAGTCGATGTTGAAAAGATGTCGTTAGCATTTGTTCTTCAATTAGTCTGTCAAACGTAAATCAGAAAACTCGCGGCTTTCATACAGACGTAAATTGCCATCCGGCTCATGCAACCCTACGGACCAGAAAGTAATATACTCTCGCAGACCAGTATAATCGAACCGGTTTCCCATAACAGCCCGCTGCTGTCGCGTCGTTGTTACGTGAGAGAAGGTAAATATAACAATGAGAATTTTAGTCGGCTATGACGGCTCGGATGGCGCTGACGCAGCGCTCAATGATCTAAGGCGAGCGGGACTGCCGCGTGAGGTAGAAGCCCTGATCATTTCGGTGAGTGATGGCCTGGTGGACCCCTCCTCATCAATTGCTGATATTGCGGGTAGCGCCATGACTGCGCGCCGGGTAACCGCCACCATCGCGCTGGTCCAGCAACAAGCGGCGCAGGCGCTCGAAGAAGCGAAAGAGTTCGCGGCCAAAGCGAGTGATCGCGTAGCGTTGTCGTTCCCCGATTGGAAGGTTCATGCCGTAGGCCTGGCCGGCAATCCAGCCACAGAATTGATCAACAACGCGGACGATTGGAAAGCGGATCTAGTGGTCGTAGGTTCGCATGGGCGCTCAGTTCTGGGGCGATTGATCCTGGGAAGTGTTTCGAAAAAAGTAGTCACCGATTCACATCACTCGATTCGGGTGACGCGCGGAAGTGTTAAGCAAAGCGGGGACTTGCCGCCGAAGATAATGATCGGCGTTGACGGATCATTTGAAGCAGAGCACGCAGTTCGCGCAGTAGGTATGCGCGTGTGGCCAGAGGGAGCCGAGGTACGAATCGTCGGCGTGGACGATGGGACCTCTCCCGCAAGGATTTCAGGCGTGCTGCCCACTGCAAGGGCGATGATCAGCACCAATGAAAGGCTACCGGATGCGGCGGGCATGATGAGCGAATGGGCTGAGAATGAACTGGGTGCCATAGGATTGCAGGTCTCAGTCGCAGTTGAAAGAGGCGATCCGCAAACGGTACTCGTGGAGGAAGCTCGACGTTGGAATGCCGATTCCATTTTCGTTGGCGGACGCAAGTTCAGCGGCACTATCGAGAGGTTCTGGCTGGGTAGTGTTTCGACGGCGTTGGTCACAAACGCGCATTGTTCCATCGAGGTCGTACGTAGTGCGACGAGCTAGTTAATTGCTAGGGCTATTGATGCGCGCAAGGTTGATAAATTTTCCGGGCTGCTATGAAAGCATGGAAGTATGAAGTTATTAATTGCGGTTGATTCGGCCAATTCGACCGAGGTACTTGTCAACGCGGTCGGGGCGCGTCCATGGCCGGAAGGTACCGCGGCTCACGTGCTTTCGGTTGTAGTGGACGCAGATGTTCCGCTGGAGGTGTGGCGCGAGTTTGGGTATGGAAAAAAAGCCGTGGCGCGGGAGATGGAGAATCGGGGTAACCAAATAACCAGCCGTGCGATTGAGCGCCTAAAACAGGTCGGCATTCAGCCGGAAGTGGTGGTGACGAGAGGAGATCCGCGATTTCTCATTCCGTTCTTCGCGCGGAAGTGGTCTTCGGACTTGATTTTTGTGCGCGCGCATGTCCGCAGGGACTTCGAGCATTGGATGGTTGGTAGCGTCGCCAGATCGGTCGTGACGTCCGCTCCGTGCACCGTTCAGATCGTGCGTGACCAACCGAACGATTACACTCATACTTTGGACAGCGCGAGGAGAGTGTTGCTCGCCACTGACGGCTCGCGAAGTTCGACGGCGGCGGCCGAAGCCCTCGCCAGACGGCCCTGGCCTGAAGGAAGCGAATTCAGAATCGTGACTGTCGAAGAGCCATGGTTAATTAAACCATCCAGCGGGACTCGCGATATTCATAGTGTCGCAGATGTTCTGGCTTCCGCAGGATTAAAAGCGACGAATGCTGTACTCTCCGGTAACCCGAAAGAACTCATCCTGGAGGAGGCGAAAAAATGGAATGCCGACCTCATCGTGCTAGGCGCGCACGGGCGACGCGGTTTCAAACGGTTTCTGTTGGGCAGTGTGTCCGAGGCAGTTGCGATGAATGCGCATTGCTCGGTCGTGGTAGTGCGCGATCGCGCCCGGTCGTCAAAGAAACCTCGGGGATAGATTAGAGTTTTCCTTTTGCGGTGAGGAAGTGCGAACGAAACCCGATCCGCTCCCTTCGTTGGTTTCTTTATTTCTCTTCGCTACGCGCGTGCGCCACCGGCAGTTGCCAACGTCGTCGGATCGCGATCAGGCGAAGGCCAAAACAGATTACGGCGCCCAGTAGCGCTGCCACGGTAGGCGCGATGTTTAATTGGTGCGCAATGACGACCACCACTGCGCCGGCCAGCGCTGCCACCGCATAAAGATCGGAGCGGAGTACTTGGGGAATTTCCGCGACTAAAACATCACGCATCATTCCGCCGCCAATTCCCGTGAGCATCCCGAGTAGGGACGCCATGAAAGGATTCAGCCCATAGCCCAGCGCCTTTTGCGTGCCCGTGACGGCAAAAAGCCCCAGCCCTGCCGCATCGAAAAGCAGTACGAAGTTGCGCACTCTCGATGATCGCTGGCTACGAGGGAACCAAATAAATATCAGTAAACCCCCGAGCATCGATGCGGCCATGTAACGCCAGTCTCTGATCGCTGCCGGAGGTACAGAACCGATCAGAAGATCGCGCAGGATGCCACCCGCACTGGCCGCGGCGAAAGAAAGAACGAGCACGCCGAAAATATCAAGACGCCGCTTGACTCCGACGACAGCGCCGCTGAGCGCAAACACAAACGTGCCGATTAGATCGAGCACCAGAAGAGTGCCCGTCGCGTACTCCTTAAATGTTACCGGCAAGTCGTACAAGATTTCCCGCAAGCGCTGCGACCACTGGATCAGCGCCCCCACAGTTGCGTAGTTAAAGCCGAATCAACCTTCCGACAATATCACGCTCGCATGCGATAGTTGATCGTCCTTCGGTATGGTTACGATGATCGCGATTATCGCTATGATCACCATTAGGACATTGAACAGTAGCGCCGCGGCGGCAGCGAATCGAATGGCGACGTTGTCAGTCCTTCCGAGGAAGAGATTGGACATGGCTGTTAAATTGGTATCTCGTGCGCTGAGTGCCGTAAAAATTGCGGCGGAGAGGGCGACACCGAAGGCTGCCCCCAGAGATGATGCCATCTTGTAGATACCAGACGCGGCCCCTGCCTTGTCATCTGGCACATTCGAGAGTGCTGCGTCGGTCGATGGCGTGGCATAGAAGCCCAGCCCAATTCCAAAGAGTGTGAACCCGACAAAGGCGACAATCATGTACTGACTCGCTAGCAGGAAAGTAAAAGTCGTCAGCAAGATTCCAGTCGCAGTGATAGCGCAGCCCATCAACATTGGCTTACGCGCTCCCATCTCCTGAAGAAGTTTTTCCCCGACACGAATGGTGCTCAGAATGGCGATCAGATAGCCCACGGTCAATAATCCGGATTGCAATGAGGACAGTCCGGCCCCCTGCTGGACCAGAGCAAGCGCGACGAGCAATGTTCCAGCTGCACCATTGAGTAGAAAGTTGGAGAGCGTCGCGCCGGCATACGTCTTATTCTTGAAGAGCGTGAGATCAACAAAGCCGTTAGCATTTCCTGATTCAATCTTGAAGAAGAAGACCACCGCGATCACAAAAATAACAGCCAGCGCGACAATCACAGGGTTGAGCCATCCCAGCGCGGCACCCTGTCCGATGACGATGTTCACGGCCACCATCGCGACGATAAAAGCGGCGAAGCCGTACCAGTCGAACCGACTCTTTTGCGTGGACTCGACCTTGCTCTCAGGAGTGCCTTTGATCAAGAGGAAACTGAGGGCCGCGACAAGGATTGAGATCCAGAAGATCCAGCGCCATCCAAGGGATGAAGCAACGAGGCCGCCGAAAAGCGCGGATACGCCCGAGCCGCCCCACGAGCCAATGGACCAGTAGCTGAGCGCGCGCTGGCGCTCCCTGCCGTCGAAGTAAGCCTTCATCAGGGCGAGGGTCGCCGGCATGATGCACGCGGCCGAAAGACCTTGCACGATGCGTCCGGCCATGAGAAAGCCTGCGGTACCGGCCGGGGAGAGCGCGATCAGGAGCGAACCCAGGATGCCGAGAGCCAGGCCGACGTATGTCAGCTTCACACGCCCGAGCCTGTCTGCGAGGCTGCCCGCGACGACGATGAAGATACCGGAGAAAAGAGCTGTGATGCTGACCGCGATGTTGGTCAGGCTCTCGCTTATCCGCAATTCGTCGCGCATTGTCGGAGCGACATTCAGCGTGGTCTGCGCAAAGAGCCAGAAGGTGATAACCGCAAGCACAATCCCGACGATGAGCTTGTCCGTGCCTCGGTATGCGTTGGCGGACCGGGGAGCAGTTGAAGAAGACATGACGATCCTTACTTAGCCAAATATGTCAGAGCCGCGACCACCAACGCCTGCGTGCCGGTGGAAAGCGTTGGCTCGATGACCGGCGCAAACAACTCCGAATGGTTTACCGGGATGTCCTGTTCCACTCGACCCGCCTTGAGAGCTTGCTCGTACTTTTCTGAATCAATACAGCCAACTCCCCAATAGGTGTACGGCGTTCCCAACCCATCGGGTATGTGGCTGAAGTCCTCGCTGGCGGTGACGCGCCCAAGGTCGAAGACCGTCTCTGCCCCGAAATGGCTCCGAAAGGCGGACGTGATTTTCTCAGTGACTTCCGCGTCATTATTGGTAAGCGGGTACTGATCGTAATACTCGAACTCGGGCGGATGCGGCGAACCCGAAGCCTCGCACTCGGCCCTTACCATGCGCTCGATGCCATCGATCATGCGCTGGCGCACGCCCATGTCGTACGTCCGCAGATTTACGAGTAGAACCGCGCGGTCGGGGATGATGTTGCTCTTGGCGCCGGCCATGCTGCTGCCCACGGTCAGCACCGCGAACTCGCCGGGCTTCGTCTCGCGCGAGACAATCGTCTGTAGGCGTAGCACAACGAGTGCAGCGAGCACCACCGTATCCACGCTGTTGTGGGGCATGGAGCCATGTGACCCCTTGCCGTGCAAGGTAATGCGAATGCTGTCTCCGGCCGAGAGCACAGGACCTACTTGAGTGCCGATCTTTCCCGACGGGTAGGCCAGTACATGTTGCGAGAATGCGACATCAGGTTTTGGTATCCGCTCACGCAAGCCCCCCTCTACCATCGCCTTCGCGCCGCCCGCGACTTCTTCCGCAGGTTGGAACAAAGCGATAAAGGTTCCGCCCCACGACTTCCGCGTACGGGCTAACAGTTCCGCCGCGCCCAGGAGACACGTCACATGTGCGTCATGTCCGCAGGCGTGGGCAACGTTGACAGTTTGCCCATCAGCATCACTCGCGGTCAGTGTCGAGGCGTAAGGTAAACCGGTGTTTTCCTTGACGGGAAGTGCGTCCATGTCAGCCCGCGCGAGCACCGTCTGCCCTTCGCCGTTTCGCAGGACGCCGACTACCCCCGTGCGACCAATCCCCTCGAAGACTTCGTAACCGAGCTCATTAAGTTTTGACGCCGCGAGTGCCGCTGTTTCGTTCTCTTGAAAGCTCAACTCGGGATGAGCATGGAGCTGTTTGTAAACATCTTCCTGCCAACGTGAGGTCGCATCCAGATCGGTCAGGGCGTCTGCGATCGCAGCTATCGGAGATTGATCATCCAGGCGTTCACTCATCGTTCACCCTTTACGACTATTCGAGCCGCCCTACGAAGCGTCTGCACCGTCGCTTATCGTTTGTCATCGATGCAATTCGTGCTGATAGTGTTCTTCGTTCTTATGTCTGTGGAGCCTGGCTTATTCTTCTGGTCCACTCAACAAGGTTTTGAAGTAGCTGGCGGATGAACTCTTTCGTCGCCTCATCCGTAAGATTTCCCTGGGCGTCAAACCGATCTTGGGCATTGCCGATCATCACTTCCGGCTGGTTAATGGGGAACATGTTAAGGAAGACCATCATCTGTCGGAGGTGATATTGCGCGCGCGCCGTACCAATACTGCCCACGGATGCACCCATGATCGCCGCCGGCTTTCCATTCCAGGCGCTATCGCCATAAGGTCGGGACGCCCAATCAATCGTGTTCTTCAACACCCCCGGCACGGAGTAGTTGTATTCAGGTGTGACGAACAGAATAGCGTCCGACTCACGTATGCGCCTCTTCAACTCCACCACTTTGGCGGGAGGGTTTTGTTCTTCGTCTTGATTGAACCCGGGGATGCCATCAAGCTCAAACGTTTGTATGGTCGCGCCTTCAGGCACAAGTTGTGTTGCGGCCTGCAGGGTGGCGCGGTTGTAGGATTCGCGCCGAAGACTTCCGGCGATTCCGAGAATGCGAACTGGTTTGCCCATCTGGTGCTCTCCTTATGGTGAACCTGGGATCAGGTTATGACGGCGTTCCGCCGAGGAACATCAGCGTTCATTAACTGTCCCTGCTTTGCGTGTTCATCGCTTGCCTGGTGTCCGTCCCTTGTTACCTGGAGGGGGTGATGGAGGCAGCTAACGCTTCGGCGTTCTCATAAGTCAAAACCCACGACGATCCGCGAACTGCCAAATTTTCTTTTGGGGAATGGCAGCTATCATACAAAAATCAAGTATTCAATTTGTAGGCTTTGTCGAACACGCAAACGTAGGAATAAGAACGTCCACCAACCGCACTAATGCACCAAGAGAGGGTCGTGGTGTTTCGTGTTTGATTAGTGGATCGTTCTTTCTAGGAAGGCGAGTCTAATCATGTCCACAATCAGCGAAGTATTCCTTCCTGGCGTAGGTCGGAAGTTTCAAGTAGAGACGATGGCGGGCGATCGATTGGTCATCGTCATTCACGACGACGGCACGCGCGAACTGTACCATTTCACTCGAGCGAATATGGATCGGGCGGCTTCGGTGGTTAGGCTTTCCGATGGCGAGGCGCGTCAGATCGCCGGGATTGTCGGCGGACTAACTTACGTGCCGCGAGGTCTGCCGATGGCTGAGGTTATTTTAGACGACCTCGTGCTGGAGTGGTTCACGATCCGAAAAGGCGCGGCATGTATTGGCAGAACTATACGCGATTTTGAGGTTCGCACTCGGACCGGCGCTTCGATCGTCTCGATCATTGAGTCCGATCATACCAAGCGCACCAACCCTGAAGCTGATACCGTCTTGAACGAGGGCGCTACTCTTATCGCTGCCGGCGACAGACGCACAATCCACGCTCTGAAGCGATTGCTGGTTGAAGGAAGTTTGGGGTAGCAGTTGGATAACATCATCTTAGAAATCGGCCTGTCGTTGGGGTTGATCGCATTTGCGATCGCGCTCGCCAACAAACTTGGCTTGTCCAACATTCCGTTTCTGATCTTAATCGGAATCGCAGTCGGTCCCCACGCCCCGCAGTTCGGCGCGTTCGACTTCCGTTTTATCGAGACCGCCGCGCTGATCTCGTTCATGGGGCGCATCGGTGTCCTTTTTCTGCTTTTCTATCTTGGGCTGGAAGCCAACCTTACGCGTCTAATTGAGGCGGGTCGCTCAATCCTGCTGGGCGGCATGATCTACGTAGGCATCAACTTCACCTTTGGATTTACGTTCGGTTATTTCACCGGTTTTCCGTTGCGCGAAGCGCTGATTATCGCCGGCTTGACCACCGTATCGTCGAGCGCCATCGTCGCCAAAATTCTTTTTGACTACCGCCGCATGGCGAATCCAGAAACCCAAATCGTACTCGGCATCACGATGTTCGAGGACATTTTTCTCGCAGTTTATCTGTCCCTGATTTCCGGTATCGTACTGAGCGGCGCGACCTCTATGGGCGGTGTCGTTTCGTCAGGTGGGATCGCCCTCGGCTTTATCGTCGGCTTAATCGTCATTGGCCGCTGGGCGACGCCGCTCTTAAATCGCGTGCTTAGCATTTCGTCAAACGAGCTTTTCGTTGTCGTGGTTTTCGCGTGCCTGTTTCTGCTGGCAGGACTGGGTGAAACTATCCACGTTGCCGAATCTATCGGCGCGTTGCTGCTCGGATTGATCCTCGGTGAAACCGAACACAGCGAGCGAATGGAGCGACTGGTGGTGCCATTCCGGGATTTCTTCGGAGCGGTTTTCTTTTTCAGCTTCGGGCTGTCGATCGATCCCTACACGTTAGGCGGCGCGGCCTGGGTGGCGGTAGGGGCCGCAGTGCTTTCGTTAGTCGGCGTCATCATCGCCGGATTCATTGTGGCCTGGCGTGCCAAATTGTCGCCGGTAGGTTCGCTCAATACCTCATTCACGCTGCTCGCGCGCGGCGAGTTTTCCATCATCATTGTCAACCTTGCTCTCGCCGGCGGTTTGATGGGGGTCTTGCAACCGTTTGCCGCCCTGTATGTTTTGATCCTGGCAAGCGCTTCACCGCTGCTGGCGAAAGAGTCGGAACGCATTTATGGTTTGTTTGTGAGGGTGCTAAACCGTTTTCGCAGGAAGAAGATGACGGATGCAAAAGTCGAAGATGTACAAACATGAATGCGGCGACCTTCAAATGGAGCAGCCTGGAATAATCACGACGCTACAGTCTCTGCGCGCTACCTTTGACTCTGATTCATTTCCGAGTAGGCATCGGCTTCTTCGTCGAAGAAGCGGGCGCGCCCGGCGTCGAAGTGTCGCGCTGAGTAGATCGTTTCTTCCTCTGGCCCTTCTGTTGGTTTGGTAGGCAGGTGTCATTCGCCGTTGTTGCATCGGCGGGAATCGCCCCTCCCTCGTTCTCCCATCTATCAAGCATTTTGTTTTTCAGACGCTTCCGGGCGACCGGATCAGGCATCGCGGTGTCCTCCTTACTCTGGTTCACGCCGAAGTATACGCTGGTTGCCAATGGATTTCGTCGGTGGCAAAGCCCATTACGAGAATCGAGGCGCCGTCACTTCCGAGAAATGTGCGTTCCTCAGGATCTTAGTCTGACATCTCCCACGTAACAAGAACGGCCGCCAGGATTGGCAGCCGTAAGTTGTTGATATGAATGGTCGGGGCGAGAGGATTCGAACCTCCGACCTCTCGGTCCCAAACCGAGCGCACTACCAGGCTGTGCTACGCCCCGAACTGCTCCAGTAAACGGGCAGGGCTGCATTCTAGGTATGCATTTCCATTCGGTCAAGTTTGACCAAACTGCGTATCCAGGAAGTTTCTAATGAGACTCAACGCTTTGCCCCGGTGACTGATCTTGCTCTTGAGCTCTCCCGGCAGTTCGCCCAAGGTTTGCGAATAACCCGCTGGAACGAAGATGGGGTCATAACCAAAGCCGCCGTCGCCTCGCGGTCGCAGGGTTAGTGAGCCTTCGCAGCGTTCCTCAACCATCGTCAGTAACTCGCCAGTTTCTGCCGGCCTGGCGATGGCCATGGCGCATACGTAACGCGCCGTGCGGTTCCTTTCGTTTCGATCTGAAATCGCAGCCAACAGCTTCTCAACACGCTCCGAATCGGTAGCGCCGACTCCTCCGAAACGAGCCGAGTAAACTTTCCAGCACATTGGGATCCTAAGCTTAGAATTCCACGTGGACAAGTTGTCGCG